>OKSC01000058.1_pt1 | contig 115793 bp, 106 predicted proteins | sample 1601161 | NCBI WGS metagenome assembly OKSC01 (sample SAMEA3541552, study PRJEB24748) | human gut metagenome | biome: human gut; feature: human-associated habitat; material: faeces | place: China | collected 2012 | reverse complement strand
ACGTGCTCTTCTCCGGCTGGGACGGCAGCGCTGCAACCCGCGCCGCTACCCTCAAAGTATTGATTAAATACATTTTATATGCTAATATAGAATACGTATTAAAATTTAATTTGGAGTATTGTATTTTTATGTAAAAATACGGAGGTAAAAATGGATACATATAATGAAATTTGGAATGCCGTGCTTTCATATTGCGAGCAAAGGGTTACGGAAACGGCTTTCAATTTATGGATAAAAAAGACTGAATTTGTCAGCTTTGAGGCGGCAACAATTACTTTAAGACTTCCAAGTGCCATGTATATGGACGTTGTTATTTCGCAATACGGCACAATGTTCAGTGAGGCTTTTGCTGCGGTAATGGGATTTGAGGTTAAAATTAAATATGTTTGTGCCGAGGATAATGACAGAGAGGAACATAAATTTTATCAGGATAAGCAACACCTTGAGGATTATAAAAACGAGCAATACACATTTGAAAATTTTATTGTCGGTTCAAGCAACCGATTTGCTTATGTTGCGGCTAAGGCTGTTGCAAGCGACCCAGGGCTTAATCTTACCAAAAATTCAAAAATGAGAAACTATAATCCTCTTTTTATTTACGGTAATTCGGGTCTCGGCAAAACTCACCTGTTAAATGCTATTTGCTATGAAGTTAAAAAGAAATTTCCCGATATGAATATTCTTTATATTCGTGCAGAGCAATTTGTAAATGAATTTATGCAGGCACTTCAGTATAAAACAACAGATGAATTTCACGATAAGTTTAGAAACAGCATTGACTTGCTTTTGATTGACGATATTCAATTTATTGCCGGTAAGCAACAAACGATTGAGGAATTTTTCCATACATTTGACACTCTTGTTTTTGCAGGCAAGCAGGTTGTAATTACTTCTGACAGGCCACCGAGAGAAATTCAATCTATTACCGACAGGCTTAAATCCCGATTTGAAGACGGGCTTCTTGCCGATATTCAGCCACCTGAGTATGAAACAAGATGCGAAATAATCAAGCGCAAAGCAATGATGCTTAATTTTGAAATTCCCGACCCTGTTATTGATTACATTGCTGACAAGGTTAAATCAAATATCCGTCAGCTTGAGGGTGTAACAAAAAAACTTTACGCTTATTGCGACATTAATCAAAACACACCTACCATAGCGCTGGCGCAAAATTTTGTTAAGGTTGTTATGGAGGATACACAGCCGCTTCCCGTTACAATTCAAAAAATTGTTGAGGAGGTCAGCAGAACAACAGGTGTATCTGTTGAAGATATTTACGGCGGTCAGAGAAAGAAAACTATTTCCGATGCACGAAAGATTACCTTTTATGTTATAAGAAAAGTAACAAATATGAGTTATGAGGATATAGGCGCAGAATTTAAAAAGCATCATTCAACTGTTATGTATAACATTGACCAAATTGAAAAGGATATTGAAACGGATACAAAGCTTGCAAGGCAAATTAACGATATAATTTCCAATGCAAAAAGTATTCAATAGTTTCCACAAAATTTTCAACATTTTTTACTTTTTAATTAACAATGGATGCGGAAAACTTATTTTTTGCACAATTTAATAAATCTTTCAACAATTGAGATATTAAAAAAATTGCATTAAATTTCCTTTATTATCAATGATTGTAAAAGATTTCAACAATTTCCGCAGCCTATACTACATACTACTACAATTAGACTATATAGATAGACGGAGGGTATTAAAAAATGAAATTTACCTGTAATACAAAAGAATTAAGCGAAGCTTGTTCAAATGTAATGAGAGCGGTAAGCACAAAGGTAACTATTCCCACAATTGAGGGTATACTTATGGAATGTGGCTCTGATACATTAAGCCTTACCGGTTATGATTTTGAATTCGGAATTAATACAACACTTCAGGCAAGCGTTGTAGAGCCGGGTGCAATCGTAATTAATGCAAAAGTAATAAGCGATATTATCAGAAAATTACCTGACGGTAAGGTTACATTTGAAATCAGCGGTACATCTGTTTCAATTATCAGCGGTGCGGCGCAATATAACATTTCAGGTATTGACGCAGATGATTATCCGGAGCTTCCGTCCGTATCGGGAGGATATCCTTTATTTTTAAATGAGGGTGTTCTTCAAAATATGGTTTCTCAAACTCTTTTTGCCGTTGCAGACAGTGAGGCTTCAAAGCCGGTACATACAGGTCTTAAATTTGAACTTACTCAAAATCAGTTAAGGCTTATAGGTGTTGACGGATACAGGCTTGCGATAAGAACAGAAACGGTTAAATATGACGGCGAAGATATAAGCTTTATTGTTCCTAAAAAAACAATAAGAGAGCTTATTAAGCTTTTCAGTGCCGAGAATGATAAAGATATTTCAATCAGCGTAGGAAAAAGGCATATTGTTTTTGATGTTGATAATTACAGTATTATCAGCCGTTTGCTTGACGGTGATTTTCTTGATTATAACGCAGCTGTTCCTAAAACTTGCAACACAACTGTTTTAATTAATACAGACGATGCAATTAATTGTATTGAAAGAACACTTCCGGTTATTGAAAATGATAAGAAAAACCCAATCAGATGCTTATTTGATGCTGACGAGATGAGAGTTTCAACTGTTTCAAGCATAGGCAGAGTTGTAAACTATACTCACGCAAATGTAAGCGGTGACAGAGTTGAAATAGGATTTAATTCAAAATATGTGCTTGACGCTCTTCACGCCGCAGATACAGACCAAGTAAGAATTGAACTCGGCGGTGCGGTAAGTCCCGTTAAGGTTTTGCCGATTAATGATGATTCCTTTTTATTTTTAGTATTACCAATGAGGCTTAAAAATGAAAATTAAAGCAAAAGCAACACCGAGAAAAAATGAAAATGTTAAAATAACCACCGAATTTATCAGGCTTGACGCTTTTTTAAAATTTAAAGGAATAGCAGAAACGGGCGGTCAGGCTAAAACATTTATTCAAGACGGAATAGTTAAAGTAAACGGCGAAGTGTGCACGGCAAGGGGCAAAAAAATCCATGCAGGTGACACGGTTTCAATTTTTTCGGTTGACTATAAGATTATTACAGATGAAAATTAATTCAATAGAAATTGAAAATTTCAGAAATATAGAAAAGCTAAAACTCAATTTTGAAGATGTAAACATAATTTGGGGCGAAAATGCACAAGGTAAAACGAATTTGATTGAAGCAATTTATCTTTTTACAGGAAGTAAAAGTTTCAGAGGTGTAAGGGATAAGGAACTTGTCAAATTCGGCGAAAAAAAGGCAGAACTTAAAATTGATTTTGAAAATAAATCAAGAAAGCAAAATGCCGAACTGTCAATTATGGGCAGGAGAACGGCTAAGTTAAACGGAATTGAAAAAAAGAGTGCAACTGCCCTGGGTGATGAATTAAAAGCAGTTATTTTTTCACCGGTTCATCTTTCTATGGTTAAGGACGGGCCGATTGAGAGAAGAAAATTTATTGATAATTCACTTTGCCAACTTAAATCAAATTACAGAAGCGTATTAAAAGAATATAACCGTTGCCTTGCACAGAGAAATATGCTTTTAAAGGATATAAAAAATAATTTCAACCTTGAGGATATGCTTTATATTTGGGATAAAAACCTTGCAAAAAGCGGTGCCAAGATTATTTATCAAAGGGAAAAATATGTTGAGGCATTGCTCCCGTTTGCGACGGAAATTTTTGACGGTCTTTCAAAAGGACGTGAAAAAATTGATTTAAGGCTTAACTGTGGCTTTGAATGTAAAAATTTAACTGTGACTGAAATTGAAAATGAGTTTGCAAAGCAGCTTATTTCAAACAGAAATAATGATTTAATTAATAAAATAACAACCGTAGGTCCGCATAGGGACGATATGGAAATTCTTATCAACGGCAAAAGCGCACGTCTTTACGGCTCGCAGGGTCAACAAAGAAGCTGTGTGCTTGCGCTTAAGCTTGCGGAGGCAAGCTTGCTTAAGGAAATGACTGACGATGAGCCGCTTGCGCTGTTGGATGACGTTATGAGTGAGCTTGACGAATCAAGGCAGGATTATATACTCAATCACATTAAAAATTGGCAGGTATTTATTACATGCTGTGATGCCAACACGGTTTTAAGGCTTAAAAAGGGCAAAACCTTTCATATTGAAAACGGTAGGTGTATAGGCTGATGTATATATATTTAGGCGGAAACACCGTTATAAGTACAAACGATATACTCGGTATTTTTGATATGGACACGTCAACGGTTAATAAGGCTACACGTGACTATTTATCAAACGCCGAAAAAAATAAAAAAACAGTTTATGTAAACTTTGAACTTCCAAAAAGCTTTGTAGTTTGCAGGGACAAAATATATATTTGCCCTCTAAATACCTCAACGCTTATTAAAAGAGTGCAGGCAGGGCAAAAAGGATAATGTAATTTATTTACCAAGTTAAATATAAAAGGAGATTTAATTCAATATGAGCGAAGAAAACAAGATTGAACTTGAAGAAGCTGACATTGATACAAAAGTAACCGAGGAATATTCGGCAAAGGATATTCAGGTGCTTGAGGGACTTGAGGCTGTTCGTAAAAGGCCGGGTATGTATATCGGCTCAACGGGACCGAGAGGACTTCATCACCTTGTTTATGAAATTGTGGATAACTCTATTGACGAGGCACTTGCAGGAGTATGTACTCACATTGAATGTAACATTTTGCCGGGTGATATCATAGAGGTTAAGGATAACGGACGTGGTATTCCTACAGGCATTAATGAAAAAACAGGGCTTCCGGCAGTAACGGTTGTACTTACCGTGCTTCACGCAGGCGGTAAATTCGGCGGTTCGGGCTATAAGGTATCGGGCGGCTTGCACGGTGTAGGTTCGTCTGTTGTTAATGCGCTTTCAGAATGGCTTGAGGTTGAGGTTACGCAAAACGGCCACGTTTACAGCCAAAAATTTGAAAGAGGCAAGCCTGTTAATGATTTGCATATTATTGCAGACCACGACGGCCACGGAACTACAATAAGATTTAAGGCTGACGCAGAAATTTTCCAGGAAACCACAGTTTACGATTATGAAATTCTTGCAAGACGTTTAAGAGAGCAGGCATTTCTTAACGCAGGTCTTTCAATCACTCTTACCGATAAAAGAGGAGATGAGGACAGCGGTGAAGAATTTTGCTACGTCGGCGGTATCAAATCTTTTGTTGAATATATCAACACAAGCCGTGGACTTAATCCTATTCAGGATGAGGTTATTCACCTTTCAACAACAAAGGGTGACAGAAGTGCGGAAGTTGCGCTTTGCTATACAGACTCATATAACGAAACGCTTTTGTCATTTGCTAATAATATCAACACTATCGACGGCGGTACTCACGAAACAGGATTTAAAACTGCGCTTACAAGAGTATTTAACGATTACGGCAAAAAATTCGGTATTCTTAAGGACAGCGACAAGAAATTTACCGGCGATGACGTTCGTGAGGGTATAACGGCAGTTATAAGCGTTAAGCTTACAGAGGCTCAGTTTGAGGGGCAAACTAAGGGCAAACTCGGCAACACGGATATAACAGGTCTTGTTTCAACAATGCTTTATGAAAAGCTTATGACTTATTTTGAAGAAAATCCGAACGTTGCAAAAACTTTACTTAATAAATCACTTGACGCTTCCCGTGCAAGAGAGGCGGCAAGACGTGCAAGGGAAAATGCAAGAAGAAAATCTCCGCTTGAAAGCAATTCACTTCCGGGCAAGCTTGCAGACTGTATCAGCAACGACCCTGAAAAATGCGAAATTTATATCGTCGAGGGTGATTCGGCAGGCGGCTCTGCAAAAGAGGGCAGAGATAAGCAACACATGGCAATTCTTCCGCTTTGGGGTAAAATGCTTAATGTTGAAAAGGCAAGAGTGGACAAGGTTATTACTAACGAAAAGCTTGTTCCTGTTGTTATGGCACTCGGAACAGGTATCGGCGAGGATTTTGATATCAATAAATTGAGATATCACAAAATCATTATTATGGCGGATGCCGATGTCGACGGTGCTCATATCAGAACGCTTCTTTTAACATTTTTCTTCAGATATATGCCGCAGATTATTGAGGACGGTTATGTTTATCTTGCTCAACCGCCTCTCTTTAAGGTATCAAAGGGCAAAAAGAGCAGCTACGCTTTCTCTGACGAGGAAAGAGATGCTGAGATTGCAGAACTTGGCGGCGATTGCGACATTCAGCGATACAAAGGTCTTGGTGAAATGGACCCTGAACAGCTTTGGGAAACCACTATGGACCCTGAGTTTAGAACTATGCTTCGTGTAACGATTGAGGATGCACAAAGAGCAAGCGAAAACTTTTCTATCCTTATGGGCGACAATGTTGAGCCGAGAAGAGAATTTATTGAAAAGAACGCAAAATTTGTTCAAAATTTGGATGTATAAAATATGAAATTAACTTTTAAAATGACAGCCGATGAATTTTATAAGGGCTATAATTATAAAATTCAAAAAATAGGCTTGAATAATATGGCGGAAATTGTAAGCCTTGTCGTTATAATGATTGCGTCAATAATCGTTTCCGTGCTGGGCATTGTTAATGCAATGGTTATTTTGCCTTTTGCGATTTTGCTTTGCATACTTTTTGTTTATAAACAAATTGCGGAAAAAAACAGCATTTCAATCGAATTTCAGCGCTCAATTATATTGAATGACGAAAATACGCTTAGACTTTATGATGAAGGATTGGAAATTTTTTCAAGTTTTGAAAAGGTTTATGCCCCGTGGCAAAGCATTTATGCGATTAAGGAAACTAAAAGTGAACTTATAATTTTACCTACCCTCAGCCGTGGCATTGCGGTTATCAGTAAGCAAAGATACGGCAAGGAACTTGATGAAATAATCAAGGTGCTTAAAAGTAAGGGGGTAATGAAATAATGGATTATAAATTCAATTATTCTCTTGATAAAAATGATTTAATTAATTTTGAACTTTTTAAGCTTAAAAGCAGCAAGTTTATGAGCATGATATATATTACGGTACTTATTATGCTTGTAATGAACACGTATTATGCTTTCAGCGAAAAAAATTATGCGTATTTGCTTATTCCTGCGTTCTATATTGTTGCAATAGGAATTTATCTTTTTTATATAAAAAAGATAAGACCCGACAAAAGGGTCAAGCGCTGTATTAAAGCCGACGTTACTTACAGTGAGCCAAGAGAGGTTACGATAAGCGAAAAAAGCATTGAGTTTAAAACGTTGCCTAAAAATGAAGGCGAGCCGATGCTTATCGGTTTTTACCCTTATTTGACGCTCGGCGCAATAATCGAAACAAAGGAATATCTTTATTTTATTGCGACAACGGGTACAAACATTGTGCCTAAATCAATTATTCCGCAAGAAATAAAAGAAAATGTATTAAAAATTATCAAGAAAAATCCGAATTATTTATTTTTTAACAAAAATTAAAAGTATTTAGGCAGAAAAATCCCTGCCATACCGTAAAAAAGTAGAATTAACTCTGTTTTGGAGGTTAGATAATGGATAGTAATGAAATTCGTTACGACAATCAAAAAATTAAAGATGTAGAAATCAGTGATGAGATAAGAAAGGCATTCCTTGATTATTCAATGAGTGTTATTGTTCAGCGTGCGCTTCCCGATGTACGTGACGGTTTAAAGCCTGTTCACAGAAGAATACTTTACGCTATGTATACTAACAATCTTTATCCTGACAGGCCTTACCGTAAATGCGCCACCACCGTCGGTGAAGTGCTCGGTCACTATCACCCTCACGGCGACGCATCTGTTTATGACGCTATGGTTAGGCTTGCACAGCCGTTTTCAATGAGGCACATTCTTGTTGACGGTCACGGTAACTTCGGTTCTGTTGACGGTGACCCTGCCGCTGCTTACCGTTATACAGAAAGCAGAATGAGCAAAATCGCTATGAAAATGCTTGAGGATATCAAGAAGGATACTGTTGATTTTGTTCCTAACTTTGATGATAACAGCAAGGAGCCTACCGTTTTACCGTCACGTTATCCTAATTTGCTTGTAAACGGTTCATCGGGTATCGCAGTAGGTATGGCTACAAATATTCCGCCTCATAATATGAACGAGGTTGTTGAGGGTATGTGTTGCCTTATTGACAATCCCGACGCATCGCTTGAGGAAATTATGCAATATATAAAGGGACCAGACTTCCCTACTGCCGGCATTATTATGGGCACAAGAGGAATTAAAGAGGCTTATGCAACAGGCAGAGGCAAGATTTATCTTCGTGCAAGGGCAGAAATTATTGAAACTAAGGGCGACAGATACAAAATTGTTGTAACTGAAATTCCTTACGGTGTAAACAAGGCAAGGCTTATTACACGTATTGCCGATTTGGTTAAGGAAAAAAGGCTTGAGGGCGTAGCCGATGTTCAGGACTATTCAGACAGAAAGGGTATGCACATTGAGGTTACGGTTAAGCGTGACGCAAATGCGCAGGTTGTGCTTAACAATCTTTACAAAATGACAGATATGCAGGTAACGTTCGGTGCGATTATGCTTGCCCTTGTTGACGGCGTTCCAAAAGTATTAACCCTTAAGGAAATTTTACAGCAGTATATTGATTTCCAAAGAGATGTAATTTCAAGAAGAACACGCTTTGAACTTAACAAGGCGCAGGACAGAGCGCATATTTTGGAAGGTCTTGCAAAGGCTATAGATATTGTTGACGAGGTTATTGCAACAATTCGTGCCTGCAAGGGCGGACAAGCCGAGGCAAAGCAGGCTATTATGGACAAGTTTGGCTTTGATGACCCGCAGGCGAGCGCAATCGTGGCTTATCGTTTGGGTCAGTTGGCAGGTCTTGAAATTGAAAAGATAATGAATGAACTCGAAGAACTTCACGAAAGAATTAAGGATTTGATTGACATTCTTGAGCACAGCGAGAGAGTTGACGAGATTATAAAAACCGAAACAAGAGAAATAGCCGCTAAATTCGGAGATGAGAGAAGAACAGAGATTTCTGCCGCAGTAGGTGACGTTGAGGACGAAGACCTTATCCCTGTTGAGGACTGCATTCTCACTCTTACCGAAAAGGGATATATGAAGCGCCAAACTGTTGACACCTATAAGGCTCAAAACAGAGGCGGCCGAGGTGTTTCGGGTATGAGCAGAAGAGAAGAGGACGTTGCAAAAACAATGTTTGCCTGCTCTACTCACGATTTTATTATGCTTTTCACCAACAAGGGTAAAGTATTTAAAATGAAAGGATATGAAATTCCGGAATCGTCAAGAACGGGCAAGGGTATGAATGTTGTAAACATTCTTCCTATTGAACAAGGCGAGCAGATTACCGCAATGGTTAGAGTGCCTAAGGACGAGGAGCGTTCATTCCTTTGTATGATGACTAAAAACGGCATTATCAAGAGGACTGCTCTTGACCAATATGACCATATCAGGAAAAACGGCATTATTGCTATCAATCTTGACGAGGGCGATGAGCTTTGCTGGGTTGATATTACAGACGGAAACAGAAAGCTTGTTGCCGCAACTCACGACGGAATGAGCATTTGCTTTGAGGAAAGCGATGCAAGGCTTATCGGCAGAACGGCAAGAGGTGTTAAGGCAATCACATTAAGTGAGGGCGACTATGTTGTTGGCTTTGTTGCAGAGCATGAAGGAGTTAAGCTTCTTACTGTATCTGAAACAGGTTACGGACGTAAGAGTGAATTTTCCGATTACCGTGTTCAGTCAAGAGGCGGTAAGGGACTTCTTAATTACAGGGTTGAAAAGTTCGGCAAGGTTGCTAATATTGCCGCTGTTACGGAAGAAAATGATGTTGTTATGATTTCCACCGACGGAATTATTATTCGTATGCCTGTTGACCAAATTTCTACATTCCAAAGACCTGCAAAGGGTGTTAAGGTAATGAGAGTAAACGAGGGCGAAAAGCTTGCTACAATCAGTGTTGTTGACCGCTTTGAGGAAGACGAAATTGAGACAGAAGATGCCGAAAATGTCGAAAACGCAGGCGAAGAACAGGAAAATGGCGACGAATAATAGATAATCATATCTAAATATGTCTATTAAAAGTGCAAAAAATCAATTTTTACAATTTAGCTATAGTATTTTAATAAGATATGATATATAATGTCAAAAGTTTTTAGTTTGAAAAAGAGGAGTGAATGCGTTGGAGAAAGAATCCTACAGTATTGACGATATACTCTCTGAAGTCAAAAGGCGCAGAGAGAGCGAAAACAGAGAGCAGGCCAATACCGAGGCGCAAGTCTCAGCTCAAACATTCAAGCAGGCAGAGCCTGAAAAGAATATCGAGGCAGAGCCTAAGCTTAAAGATGATATAAAAGTGCAACAGCCTGAGGTTAAGGTAAGCGTTGCCGAGGAAGAGCCTACAAAAACCGAGGTTTTCATTGAAAAAGAGGAAAACACCGCTAAAAGCGACACGGCTGATATTGTTATTCCTACCATTGAGGAGGAAAAAAACGGTTTTACCGATACCGATGAGGTTGAGGAAAACGAAAGTGTTGCATCAAGCAATCAGGTGCAAGCCGAGTCGCAGGAAAATAACGGTATGGTTGACCTTTTTTCCCTTGCAGGCGGAGAAGTAATCTTGCCGCAAAAGGCAGAAGAGCCTAAAAAAGAGGAAAAGGTTAAATTTTCCAAGACAAAAAAGGGCAAGGCAATAATTTCAATTATAGTAGTTCTTCTTGTAATGATTGTTGCGGCAGGTGTGTTTGCGATTTTTTATGCAAATAATATGCTTAATAAGGTTACGGACGATAATAAAGGCGGAACCGATTATGAAATGGGCACCTACTATAACGGTATGGACTTTCTTAAAGAGGACTTCCCTACTATTGAGGAGGCAAGTGCAGGCGACGTATACAGCTATAAGGAATACCTCAAGCAATGGTATCAAAACGGCGACCCCGTAAGCTCAACTCACGTTCTCAACATTCTTCTTATCGGCGAGGATACAAGGGATGAAAAGATAACCGACACTTCCCGTGCAGACTCGGCAATTATTGCAAGCATTAACGTTGATACTAAGGAAATTCATCTCACCTCTGTTTTGCGTGACCTTTATGTTTATTTTGAGGTTGACGGCAAGGGTCAGTACGGCAAAATCAATGCTGCGGCATCAATGGGCGGTATGAAATGCTATATCAACACTATTGAAAGATATTATAAAATCGCTATTAACAACTATGCGGTTGTAAACTTCAATTCATTCCCTAAGATTATTGACGCACTCGGCGGTGTACCAATCAAGATTACCTCTGCCGAGATTAATGAAATTAACAATCATCCGAGAGTTTACGGCAAGGTTACTATCAAGCAGACGTTTGACGGAACTGAGGGAACAATGAAGTTAAACGGTAAGCAGGCGCTTGCATATTGCAGAATCAGGCATATTGACTCTGACGGCGCAAGAGCAAACAGGCAAAAGACCGTTCTCAACGCACTTCTTAATAAAATGAAAAAGAGCGGTACAGTTGATACGGTTAAAACCGTTAATCAGCTTGCAGGCTATGTATATACGGGCTACAATAAAAAGGAGCTTATCTCTATCGGCAATACGGCGCTTAGGGACGGCTGGCTTGATTACGAAATGAAAACCAAGAATGTTCCTGCTGTTGAAAACTGTAAGGGCGGTTCAAGATTCTCAGCCGCTCCGGGCAATTGGATTTGGCTTGCCGATATTCCAAAGGACGCATATGAGCTTCAAATGGAAATTTACGGAAAATCAAATATTAAATTAAGCGAGAACAGGCCTGCATATATCGAAATGGGCAGATAATATTACGGTCACGAATAAATAGGCATAATCGTGCCGAAACAGAAAAGGAATTAGAAATACGTATTTATCTACGTTTTTCTAATTCCTTTGTTTTTTATATCAATTCTGACTATTTCTTTTCAATCTTGTTATTCACAAAAAATTTCATCGGGGTCCCCGAAAAGCGTGAGCTTTTTGGGGAAGAGGAGAAAGGAACGGAGTGTTTATTATGAATTTTGCAAAAATTCATTCAAACACGGAATTTCTTTCGACGTGGCGTAGGGGCGAACATTGTTCGCCTCATTTAGTATATTGTTACTTGATTAATTTCTTTTTAGTGTTATAATCTTAATACTACACAAAAGAGAGGGAAATATGAACTACACTAAAGGTGCGACTGTAAAATTTGCGCTAAAGCAATCGCTTCCTGTTTTGTTTGGCTATTTGTTCTTAGGCTCGGCTTTCGGCATAATGCTTTATAAGGCAGGTTACAATTGGCTTTGGGCAATATTTATATCGCTTATTGTTTATGCCGGTTCAGGGCAGTTTTTGCTCGTGTCGTTAATCAGCGCAAAAGCAGATATCGCAACAACTGCGCTTATGACTTTGTTTATAAATACACGCCATATGTTTTACGGTTTATCGTATATCGAAAAATTCAAAGCGGGCAAATGGCGTTATCCTTTTATGATTTTTACGCTGACTGACGAAACGTATTCTGTTAATTCGTCAATTTTAAGCGTACCTGAAAATGTGGACGAGCCAAAGGCAAGATTTTTAATCGGCGAATTTAACCATTTTTATTGGATAGCAGGCTCTGCACTCGGCTCGCTTTTAAGCCAGCTTATTCCGATTGATTTTACGGGTATAGATTTTTCAATGACTGCCCTTTTTGTGGTTATTTTTATAGATTTGATTAGAAATAACAAAGGAAAATCGGCTATAATCGGTGCAGTCGGTGTATTTTGCGCCGTAATTTGCTTAATTATTTTCGGGGCAGATAATTTTTTACTTCCTTCACTACTCATCACGGTTGTGATTTTATCCTCGTTTAAAAAGTTTTTTGAAACCGAGGAGGTGGCGAAATGACAACTTCTCACCTTATTTTAATGATTGCCGTTGCCGGTGCGGTCACGTTTGGAACAAGGCTTTTCCCTTTTGCGCTTTTCGGTCAAAGCAAGGAAGTGCCGAAGTTTATTAAATATCTCGGCAACGTTTTACCTGTTGCAATTTTAGGTATTCTTATAGTTTATTGCCTTAAAGATTTTGAAAAGGGTGATGTAAACTATATTATTCCTCAGCTTATTTGCGTTGCGCTGACGGCAATAGTTCATATTTGGAAAAAGAATACGCTTTTGTCAATCGCCGTCGGCACAATAGGATATATGCTTTTGATACATTTTGTGTTTATCTAAAAAGATACGCAATGCCTTAATTGACATTGCGTATTTTTTTATTTATTGTTTATGTTGATTATTTATAAATCGTCTGCGTCTTGGATTGGTTTTTCAAGTTCGCCGTTATAATACATATCGGCAGGCACACCCGTATACATTCCCTGCGGGTCGCTTGCAACAATTTCAGGATTTAAAAACGACGTATAATCATTGAATTTGCTTTTGTTTTTCTTATTCTTTTTATCTTTTTTATCATTATTTTTCATAAAAAATCACCTCTGCAATAATTATGATTTGCAAAGGTGATTTTTTTATTATAGTTTTTCAACATCAATTTCTGCAATTTTATCCAAAAATTGCTTTGTTGTTACAACATTGCCGAAAGAGAGATATTCGTCCATATTCATATTAAAATTATTGATAAAAACCGGCACACTTTCGTATTCAAGGTCAATATGAAGCTTAGCGGCGTCTGCCATAATCACGTTTGGGTCGGCAGTTGTCATATCATAATATTTTGTAACAACGCTTTCGTGGTTTCTTACATATTCAACAACAATGTTTCTGCTTGATTTTGAAATTGAAACATATTTATTTTCGTCTTTTTGAAGTGCCAGCGCCATAGGCATTTGCGCAACCGCCTTGCACGTGTCGGAATTAACAAAAAATTCGTTAATAAAAATTGATTCAAGCCTGCTTGTATCATCAGGCACGATTATAGCAAAAATATACTTAGAAAGCTTTTTTCCGTAAATCGTTTTCATAAATTCCTTAAAATAATACTGACATTCGGCAATTTTTTCGGCAAATTGATGATAAAAAGGAATATTCGGAGTTTCAATAAGTGCGGGCATTGTAAATGTTTTAAATTCACCCGACTCCTTATCCTTAATCAATATGCTGTTGTTAGTGATAATCATAGGTATTGTTTTAGCCAAAAAATCGCCTCCCGACAATATGTATTTTACTACACGTGGTCTTTTAAATCAATAAAATTTCAAATTTTAAAAAAAATATAATGAAATTTAAGTACATATATGGTACAATATGTATATTAAAAATTGAAAGGAGCATCAAAATGCCCGATTCAGAAGAATTAAATGAAATCTTAAAAGAAATTAAAAATATAAATGCGCCGAAGGAAGAAAAGCCGAAAAAGCCGGAAGCGCCGCTTAGTTTTGCAAAGCAGGAGGAAGAAGCGCCAAAGGCGGCTGAACCTGAATTCAAACCGGAAATTAAGGAAGAGCCTAAAAAGGAAAGCCTGAGCTTTGACGATTTTTCTGCTTTTAATTCAGCCGATAGGGATAATGCCCCAAAGGTAACAAGAAAGGAAGCTGTTAATATGGCTAATGACAAAAAGCCACCAAAAAAAGGAAACAAAAAGCCGATTATTATTGCGATTGTTGCAGTATTAATCGTTGCAATTGCAGTTGCAGCTGCATTTATTGTTAAAAACAAGAGCAAGGAGCCCCAAACGACTGCACCGCAGACTACTCAGGAGCAAACAACAGCAACACCTGTAATGACTAAAACAAATCCGCTTACAGGCGAAAGTGATTTTAATGAAAAGGCAGTAGGTAAAAGACCGATTGCCTGCGTAGTTGAAAACTCTGTTTCGGCAAGGCCGCAATGGGGTATTGCCGACAGCAAGAATCCGCCTGACATTATTGTTGAAGGTGAGGTTGAAGGCGGAGAAACAAGAATGCTTTGGATGTATGCAGATTACACTGCCGTTCCGTCACAAATCGGACCGATGAGAAGTGCAAGGCCTCCTTACATTAAATTTTCAGAGCTTTTTGACGCTATTTTCCTCCATTGGGGACAGAGCCAGACGAAGAGAGGCACTAACTATATCGGTGCTAACACAATCTTTAGGCAGGACAAAGTTGACCATATCAACCAAATGACATATTCAGGCAAGGTTGCACTCTTTGGCAGGGATTCCTCAAGAGGTGTATCAACCGAGCATACCGGCGTTATGTACGGTTCAAAGATTGCCGGCGCTATTAAAGGTGAGGGCTTTAGAACAGACGCTAATGAAAGCAAATATACAAAGTTCAATTTCGCAAGCGAGGAGTCAACGGTAAGCGATAAAGAGTGCAAAACTCTCGGACTTACTTTCTCTAACAGAACATCTACAAGAGATTGGACATACGACTCAAGCGACAAGATGTATCATTCAAACGATTACAAGACTGATGTTGCAAGAAAAAATCTTCTTGTTCTTTTTGATAAGACCGAATACGTTTCAAAGTCTAACTACAAAAACAGCGGCTCAGCCGAGGTTTACTGCAACTATAAACTTGCAGGCGGCAAGGGCAAGCTTGCAACAAACGGAACAGTTATTGATATTAACTGGAGCGTAAACAACGGCGTTCTTGTAATTAAGGATACAAACGGAAATGATGTAAAGCTTAACGTGGGCACAACCTGGATTGGATATGCATCATCAAACAACGGTGGAGCTGTTAAATAAATCGGTCACGAATAAATAGCCATAATCGTGCCTCGTCGAAAGAAATTCCGTGTTTGAATGAATTTTCTTGAAATTCATAATAAACACTCCATTCCTTTCTCCTCTCCCCAAAAAGCTTACGCTTTCCGGGGACCCCGATTGAAATTTCTTGAATAACAAGGTTGCGAAGAAGTAGTCAGAATTGGATTTTTAGTGAGAGGAGCTGTACGTGGGTACTGCCCTCTCGCTAAAAATTCAAAGTGCCCAATGTTTTGTCGCCGTATCCTTTAGGATATTAAGACAAAACGTTCAAATGTTATTGATATAAAAAACTAAGGATTAGATATTCGTAAATTAATACGAATACCTAATCCTTTTATTTTTCCGGCACGGTTATGCCTATTTATTCACAACCGACTGCATACTTTCAGGGGAAGTATCTATGACTTCAATCTTGTTTGCTCGCATCCAAAGCGATGGGGTGATACGAAGCTTGAAGCCATAGCCCGGGTCCATTTGCCAATGAGCCATAGGCGCTTCGGGCAAGCCGTAGCAGGAAAGAAGGGTCATAAGCACGCCTGCGTGGCCGACAATTGCAATATTTTGTGTTCCCGTTTTGATACAGCCGTCAATCACCTTTTCAAATGCGGCGCAAATTCGCTGTGCAAATTCCGCATTGCTTTCGCCATACGGCGTTTTTGCATAAATGTCGCCGCCTATCCAATTTTTAAAATCCTCGTTATCTTTTAAATCATCAGCCGTGCATTGCTCAAATTCGCCGAAGTTATATTCGATAAAATCATCAATTGTTATAATCGTGTTATCGGGAAACATAATCTCAGCCGAGTCTTTGCACCTTTTCAGCGGCGAGGAAAACACTGCGTCAACCTTTGGATAGTGATACTTTGCTTTGATTGAATGAAGCTCGTTTATACTATCTGTAGTGAGTGGCAAATCCGTATGCCCAATATACTGTGCGTTTAAGTTTCCTTTGGTTATCCCGTGACGGAAGAAATATAAATTATAAGATTTCATTGTGAAATGCTCCTTTTTAAGCCAATTATTACAAAATATTACAAATAGGACAACGCGCTTTACAAATAGTAATACGGTGATATAATACTATTTGTAATAAATGAGGTGGTTGCTATGAGTACAAAAAAAGATGAAAAGAAAGCCGCAAAAGCTGATAAAAACGAAAAAAATTCAAAATTTGCATTAAAACTCTCTGAACTCAGAAGAGAAAGAGGTATCAGCCAAAAGAAAGCGGCAACTGACCTTGGAATTTCTCAAGCGCTTTTGAGCCATTATGAAAAAGGCATCAGGGAATGTGGGCTTGATTTTGTTATACGTTGCAGTGAATATTACAGTGTTACAACCGATTATCTATTGGGTGTAAGCGAAAGCAGAAACGGCTTTGACGTTGATGCTATGAATCAGCAGGAAGAAGAAAACGGTGAATTTTCCGTTTTTACTCTTGGCAAAGCAACAAAATATTTGCTTGACCTTGCTGCAACCGGAAGCGACGAGGGTGCGCTGAAATATGTTTCGGATTACTATACGCTGTGCGTTTATCGTGGCGCAATTACGCTTGCAAAAGCAGGACTGCTTCCTAAGGAAATGTTCAGACTTGACTATACTCTCGGCAGGGAGCTTGCTTCGGCTGCACTTTCGGTTGAGGACGCAAAATTTGTTTTCATTGAAGATAAATCGAGAACAGGCTCTGACCTCGGCGAGAAAACGGCGCTCCACAGCCTTATTGAAAAGGCAGAGAATATTATTTACAATACATTCGTTTTAGAATAAAGTGTATTGGTTTTTTTGAAGCTTAATAAATTCAAGTATAATCGTCGTAGAGATTTCTGCGGCGATTTTTTTAAATGTGGGATAATCAAGCTGGGAATTTTCATCTCCGCCGTCGCTGATTGAACGCAAAACGGCAAAAGGAATGTTATTAGCGGCACAGGTGTGGCCTATTGCGCCGCCCTCCATTTCGCCGCAAATTGCGCCGAATTCAATTTTGAGCATATCCTTAAGCTCGCTGCTTGCTATAAAAGTATCACCGCTTGCTATTGTTCCCCTATGAATTTTTTCACCGCAGGAAATGGCGGTACGTGCCAAAAGTTCGGAAATTTTTTCATCTGCCTTAACTTTGATGACATTAAGCCCGTTGATAAAACCTCTCGGCTCACCCAAAGCGGTAATATCAATATCATATTCGCAAACGTCGCTTGCGATAACAACGTTTTTGATAACAACGTCGTTTGAAAGCGAGCAGGCAACACCGACGTTGATAATCATTTCAATATCAAAATTATCAATCATAGCCTGAGCGCACAAAGCGGCATTGACCTTACCCGGCGAGCATTTTGCAACGCAGACGGTCATGTCTTCAATAAAGCCGCAAACAAATTCAACCCCGGCAATTTCGCTGACTGTTTTGCCTTTTACCTGAGCTTTGATGTTATCAACCTCGGTATCCATTGCACCGATAATTCCTATCATAACAGTATCTCCCTTAAATAAGATTGTGTATATGAAATCTCTTTCCCCAAGATATAGTGCTATTATAATATAATAATAAAATAAATACAAGAATAATTATTTTTTTATTGACAAAAGGCGTAAAACTAATATATAATATCTACCGATATTGTGGAAAGTGTTGCTATCGATAATTTTAAAGATAAGCAAATTCCGCACGCCTGTGCTATACCGCACAGAGCAAACGAAAATTAAGACAAGTTTGATTTTCAGAAATGGAGTGAAAAAAATGAAGAGAACTTACCAGCCAAAGAAGAGACACGCACAGAAGGTACACGGTTTCAGACAGAGAATGTCAACAAAGAACGGCAGAAAGGTACTTGCTCGCCGTCGTGCAAAGGGCAGAAAGCAACTTTCTTACTAATTACAGATTGGGTGCGATTTGGTGAAAAGCAAAACCTTAAAGGAAAATAAAGATTTTCGCCGACTTTACTATAAAGGTAAGAGCCGTGCTTCCTCCTGCATTGTGACATACGCCTCAAAAAGCGGGGCAAAAGGAACAAGGATAGGCATTACCGCAAGTAAAAAAATCGGCTGTGCAGTTGAACGAAACAGAGCAAAGAGAGTTATTCGAGCCGCCTTTTCTCAGCTTGAGGGAAGAATTAACGGCAGCTATGACTTTGTTTTTGTTGCACGCACAAAAACCTCAAAGGTTAAAATGCAGAAAGTGCTTGAGCAAATGGAGCAGCACTTTAAAGCATTGGGAGTAATAGACTGATGAGTGCTTTAAGAAACGCAATTAAAAAGGTATTGATTTTTTTAATTAAGACCTATCAATTGACCTTAAGCCCTCGGTTTTCCCACGGAAGTTGCAGATTTACACCCACGTGTTCGCAGTATGCTCTTGAAGCTATTGAAGTTCACGGTATTTTTAAAGGGTGCTTGCTTGCAGCTTGGAGAATTTTGAGATGTAATCCTTTTTCCAAAGGTGGCTGGGACCCTGTTCCCCCTAAAAAAACTAAAGAGGACAAATAATGAGCAGTATTATAATGGCAGCTAATGCCGTTTCAAACGGTATGGCAGTTTTTAAGCCGCTTTATTGGTTGTTTGGTAAATGTATGGAGTTTTTGCTCGACGTGCTTAACAATCAATATTTTATCGCACTTATTATTTTCACTGTAGTAACCCGTTTGCTTCTTTTGCCGCTTAACGTTAAGCAGCAGAAATCTATGGCGGCAACTACAAGACTGCAACCTAAAATCCAAAAGATTAATAAAAAATATCCTGACCCGAGAGACAGGGACAAGCTTAACAGGGAAATGCAGGAACTTTATGCAAGAGAGGGTCATAACCCTATGCAAATGGGCTGTGGACCTATGATTTTCCAAATGGTTTTCCTTATGGGTGTCATCGGTATTATTTATTATCCTATTCAGTATGTTTTAGGTGCAAGTGGATTTAATGACGCATCAAACGATATTTACAAGGTAATTTTGCCGATTTATCAGCAAATTACAGGTAATGCTGATGCAAAAATAACTTATTTTCAGTTGAACATACTCGAGAACTTCCCTGCTTACAAGGAAGCGCTTATACAGTCATTCCCGAAGATATTTACCCAAAATGTTTGCAGTGATATTGAAACCTACAGGCAGGGTATGACATTATTCGGTCTTGATATGACACGTATTCCGCATTGGAAGGACGGCATTATTGTTATAATTCCAATTCTTTCCCTTGTAACATCGCTCGGTTCAAGCGTTGTTTCTACAATCATTCAAAAGAAAAATAACCCGGCAGCATCTCAGCAGAATGCGCAAATGATGATGATGATGCTTATGATGCCGTTTTTCTCCTTCTACATTGCGTTTAAGGTAACGGCTGCAGTCGGTTTTTATTGGACTATTTCAAATGTTATTGCTATTTTGCAGCAGATTTATATTTTCAAGGTTCATCCGCCTAAGAGGACTCAGGCAAAATTGATGGTTGAAAACACTATTGAACGTCGTTCACGTGAAGAAAATATTAAAAAGATGACGAAATAATTATCGGAGGATAAAGATGATAAAGGAATTTATCGGTACCGGTAAAACAGTTGAAGAAGCTACCCAAAATGCAAAGCTTCAGCTCAACGCTCCGGAGATGGCTGACGTTCACGTTGAAGTTATCAAGTATCCGGAGAAGAAGAAGTTTTTTGGTTTAATCGGTGGCTGTGATGCCGAGGTTAAGGTAAGCTATGATGACGGCAAGAGAGAGAAAAAGGCCGACGCTCCAAAAAAGAGCTATGAAAAGAAGGCAAATTCTCCTAAAAAGCCGGCACCAAAGAAGCCTGCAGGCGAAAAGCCTATTAAGGAAACCAAGGCAGATAAACCGGAAGAAGAGATTAGCGAGAAGGACATTGACCTTGACTATGCTTGCCAATATCTTAAGACAATGATTGAAGGTCTTAATGTTGTTGACCCAAAGATTACGGCAAAGGTTGTTGACGGCACGGTTGAGATGTTAATTGAATGTGAGGATTACGGTATCATTATCGGCAGAAGAGGCGAAACTCTTGACTCACTTCAATATCTTACAAGTCTTGCTATTAAAAATGGAACTAATAAATATGTAAGAGTTACTCTTAACGTAGGCGACTACAGAGCTAAGAGAGAGGAAACTCTTAAGGCGCTTGCAACAAAGAATGCAAATTTCGTTGCAAGAACAGGCAGACGTTATTCATTCGAGCCAATGAATCCGTATGAAAGAAGAATTATTCATACCGCAGTGCAGGAGGTTGAGGGTGTTACCTCACGTTCGGTAGGCAGCGGAATGGACAGACGAGTTCTTATTGAGCCTGAAGGCGGAGTTAGACGTAATTACAGAAATGACAGAAGAGGCGGCAGACGTCCGGCTCCTGCTCATAGCATTGTTGACGCTAACAGAGAAAAGAAGGCTGACAGAGCGGATATGCCGAAGTTCGGCAAAATCGAAGTTAGCCAAAATAACGACTGATAACCAATTTATATTATAATGGCGGACAGTTTTGTTCGCCATTATTTTGCATAAGAAAACTTTAGCAGGAGGGATAACAATGAGTAAAACTATTGCGGCAATTGCCACGGGAAACAGCGTTTCGGGAATAGGTGTAATAAGAATCAGCGGGGATTCTGCAATTGAAATTGCGCAAAAAGTCTTTAAATCAGCAGATAATACTCCCCTCTCCTCGCTTAAAGGATATACGGCAAAATTCGGCAATGTTTATTCAAAAGGCGAAAAGTATGACAATGCGATTGCGCTTGTTTTTCGTGCACCTAAAAGCTACACGGGTGAAGATGTTGTTGAACTTTCCGTACACGGCGGAATTTTTATTGTTGAAAAAACCTTGGAGTCTGTTTTAGATGCAGGTGCAAGCCCTGCCGAAGCAGGCGAATTTACCAAAAGAGCATTTTTAAACGGAAAAATGGACCTTACGCAAGCAGAGGCTGTTGCCACATTGATATCGGCAAACGGTCAGGAGGCGGCTAAGGCATCGTTTAATCTTTTGCAGGGTTCTTTGAGCAATAAAATATCAAATGTTCTTGATAAAATCGTGTCGCTCAGTGCATCAATGGCGGCATGGGTTGATTATCCTGATGAGGAAATACCGGAGCTTGACGAAAAGACGTTGAAAAATACATTGTCTTTCGCCAAAAACGAATTAAAAGAACTGCTTGATAATTATGAAAGCGGAATGATAATGACGCAGGGTGTAAATACCGTTATTGCAGGCAGACCTAACGCAGGAAAATCAACGCTTATGAATATGCTTTCGGGCAAAGAGAAAAGCATCGTTACTCACATTGAGGGCACGACGAGAGATATTGTTGAAAATTCGGTTAGGCTCGGCTCGCTTGTGTTACACCTTTCCGACACGGCAGGGCTTAGAGAGAGCGACGACGTTGTGGAAGCAATCGGAATTAAAAAAGCGCTTGAAAGAATTGACACCGCCTCGCTTGTGCTTGCTGTTTTTGACAGTTCACGTGAGCTTGACGATGACGATAAAACGTTGATTGACTCTTGCAAGGGCAAAAAGGCAGTTGCCGTTATCAATAAAACCGACCTCTCCCCTAAAATCAATACGGATAAAATAAAAGATAATTTTGAAAGCATTGTTTATATTTCAGCTAAAAATAATTTAGGGCTTAAAGAGCTTGAAATGGCGGTTAAAAATATATTGGGTGTTGAGGAATTTGACTCCTCTGCCCCACTCATTGCAAACAGACGTCAAAAGCAATGTATTCAAATGGCTTGGGAAAATATAAACGAGGCATTATCGGCAGCCGAGATCGGCTTAACTTATGATGCAATTAACGTTATGATTGACAGCGCAGTTGACGAACTTTTGGCGCTTACGGGTAAAAAGGCTACCGAAGAGGTAGTAAACAACATCTTTTCACGTTTTTGCGTAGGCAAATAAATTAAGGAGGTAAAGCTATGGAATATTTTGCAGGAAGCTATGACGTAATAGTTATCGGAGCAGGTCACGCAGGAATTGAAGCATGCCTTGCGGCTGCCCGACTTGGTGTTAAGACTGCCGTTTTTACAATCAATCTTGATTGGGTCGGCAATATGCCGTGCAATCCGTCAATCGGCGGAACTTCTAAAGGTCACCTTGTGCGTGAAATTGACGCACTCGGCGGCGAAATGGGCAAGGCGGCAGATAAATACACCCTGCAATCCCGTATGCTCAACCTCGGAAAAGGACCTGCCGTTCATTCACTCAGAGCGCAAATTGACAGGAGAGAATATTCGCAGGGAATGAAGCATACGCTTGAACTTCAGGAAAATCTTGATATCAGGCAGGGCGAAATAGTTGACCTTTACCGCTTGGAAAACGGAGAGTGGCAGGTTAAAACAAAACTTGAAGCACTTTTCAATGCCAAGGCTGTTATTATTGCAACGGGAACTTTTCTCGGCGGCAGAGTATATATCGGCGATGTTTCATACGAAAGTGGACCTGACGGAATGTTCCCGGCAACAGAGCTTTCAAAAGCGCTTAAAAAACTTAACATTCCTCTAAGAAGATTTAAAACAGGCACTCCGTCGAGAGTGAACAGGCAGTCGATTGATTTTTCAAATCTTGAAGAGCAGGACGGCGACGAAGAAACCGTACCGTTTAGTTTTGAAACTCAAACACCGCCGAAGAATAAGGTTTGCTGTCATATAACTTATTCCAATGAAAAAACAAAACAGATTATTCTTGAAAATTTGGACAGAAGCCCTATGTATTCGGGCAAAATTGAGGGCAAAGGGCCAAGATACTGTCCGTCTTTTGAGGATAAAATAGTAAGATTTAAAGACAAGGAACGCCATCAGCTTTTCATTGAACCTTGCGGACTTGAAACTGAGGAGATGTATCTTCAGGGCTTGTCCTCTTCCCTACCTGAAGATGTTCAGCTTGCTTTTATTCATACTATTCCCGGTTTGGAGCATGCTCAAGTTATGAGGACGGCTTATGCGATTGAGTATGATTGTGTTGACCCGACGGCACTTAATGCGACACTTGAATTTAACTCTATTAAAGGGCTTTACGGCGCAGGTCAGTTCAACGGTTCAAGCGGATATGAGGAAGCGGCGGCGCAGGGACTTGTGGCAGGAATTAATGCGGCACTTAAAATTAAAGGTGAAGAGCCTATGATTTTAGACCGTGGCGGCTCATATATAGGAACTCTTATTGACGACCTTGTAACCAAAGGTTGCACTGACCCTTACAGAATGATGACAAGTCGAAGCGAATACCGTCTTGTTTTAAGGCAGGATAATGCAGATGTTCGTTTAACACCGATTGGTTACAAAATCGGCTTGATTTCGCAAGAGAGATATGATAAATTTATAAGTAAAGAAGAAATGGTTAAGGCGGAAAGGGAAAGAATTGAGCAAAAATCAATTCCCCTTACCGATACTCTTCAAAAAATTATGGAGGATTGCGGCACAACGCCACTTGAGCGTGGCTGCAAAATGATAGAACTTCTTAAAAGGCCTCAAATTACATACAAAGCGTTGACGAGTGTTGATGATGACAGACCCGACCTGCCACGTGCGGTATTTGAGCAGGTTGAAATTGCGGTTAAATATGAGGGTTACATTAAAAGGCAGGAGCAGCAAATTAAAGAAATGCGCCGAATTGAGTGCAAAAAAATCCCTGCCGACATTGATTATTATTCACTTAAAGGTCTTAGGCTTGAGGCTGTTGAGAAGCTATCTAAAATTAAACCTGAAAATCTTGGGCAGGCAAGCAGAATCAGCGGCGTAAACCCTGCCGATATTGCCGCTCTCAACATAATTTTGGAGACGTTATGATAGATTACGACCTTTTATTAAGCGAAGCAAAGAAAATCGGAGTTGACCTCGGTGAATACGGAGCCGACAGATTTGACACTTATGCAGAAAGGCTTGTTCGCTGGAACGAGCATGTTAATCTCACAGCAATTGTTGAACCTGACGATATAGTTATCAAGCATTTTATTGACAGTCTTTATGCTATGAAATTTGTTGATTTTAAGGCAGGGCAAAGCATTGCCGATGTCGGCACGGGTGCAGGCTTCCCCGGTATGCCGTTGCTGATTGCCAATCCTGAACTTTCAGTCAATTTTATAGACAGTTCGGGAAAAAGGATAAATTTTATAAAAGATGTACTCAGTAATATAGGTATCATTGCAACAAGTACGCACGAGAGAGCCGAGGACGTCGGCAAAAATCCCGAATTTCGTGAGCAATACGATTTTGCTACGGCAAGGGCTGTTGCACCGCTTAATGTTCTTTGCGAATACTGCCTGCCGCTGGTTAAGGTTGGCGGACGCTTTGTTTCACTGAAAGGCTCTAACGGATTAGAGGAGCTTGAAGCGGCAAAAAATGCAATTGAGGTGCTTGGCGGAGAGCTTGAGGCGGCTGAAAGCTACGTTTTGCCTAACGGCGACGGCAGAACGATATTTGTTATTAAAAAGATATCGCAAACTCCGACAAAATACCCCAGAAAACCCAAAAAAATTGATACCCGACCGCTCTAAATATAACGGAATATGTCGAATTATAAGGATTTCTCACGATGAGAAATCCTTTATTTTTGTAATACTTTATGGTATATTTATATCAAGGAGTGAGAGACGTGGAGCAAATCGTTCAAATACCTACGGAAAAGCTGTTGCCTAATCCTTATCAGCCACGAAAGCAGTTTAAAAGCGAGGATATGTTGTCTCTTGCTGACTCGATAAAAGAAAACGGTGTACTTCAACCGCTTTTGTGCAGGCAGATTAATCACAGCGACTACTATGAATTAATCGCCGGTGAACGCAGACTCAGAGCGGCAATTCTTGCAAATCTCCAAAGCGTTCCCTGCATTGTGGTTGAATGTGAGTACGAGGACAGTGCGGTTTATTCAATTATTGAAAATATACAGCGCTCTGACCTCAACTTTTTTGAAGAGGCACTTGCGATATCTCATTTGATGAATACATTTGGCTTAACTCAACAGCAAATAAGCAAAAAGCTTGGAAAAAGTCAAAGTGCATTGTCAAATAAGCTTAGGCTTCTGCGACTCCCTGCCGATGTCAGATATTTTATTGACAAAGAGGGACTGACCGAGCGCCACGCAAGGGCTTTGCTTAAAATTGATAACGAAAAGGATATGTGGACAACTCTTAAAGTCATAACAGAACGTCATCTGAATGTTGAGCAAACGGAGGCTTATATCGAGTCTTTGACTAATAAAGAGATTAAGCATAAGAAAAACGTTATTAAAGTTTTTAAAGACATAAGGATTTTTGTCAATACGGTTAATAAGGCTATCGCTACAATGAAAGAAAGCGGAATTAATGCAGAATCGGACAAGACAGAAACTGACGAATATATCGAATTTAGGGTAAGAATACCTAAGGATGCTAAAATGCAGGACAAGACTGCATAATTAACTTCGCTTAAAACGGATAACATCCGTTTTAACATATTCTCCTCTTTTCATCACGTGGAAAAAACGGGCTTAATCGTCCGTTTTTTCTGCTTTTTTAAAGAACTCTTGTGTTTCATGTGAAACAGCTCCCTATATATAGTTTTTAGGATAAACACAGTTTAAATTATATTTATTTCATATTATATTATGTTTATATATTTGTATAATGTGAAATCCCTATTTTAATGATTAAATTTAGTTTGATTTTCGTTTGTTTAACATAAAAAATCATTGTTTCACGTGAAACATCTATATATTGTATACCCTTACTTTGGCAGACACAAAAGTTGAAAAATAATTGTAATGTTTCACGTGAAACCTCTTGCCTACTCCCCTCTCTTGTAGTATAATCTTCAATACGGAGGTGAACGTATGGGAAAAACCGTATCTATATTTAACCAAAAAGGCGGAGTAGGAAAAACTACCACTTGCGTAAACTTTGCTGCCGCCCTAGGTTTAAAAGGAAAGAAAACACTTCTTGTTGACCTTGACCCTCAGGGTAACACAACAAGCGGTGTCGGAATAGATAAAACAGAAATAGAAAAATCTACGTATGATATCCTTATTAATGACGAAGCTGCTAAAGATATAGTTATTAAGACAGAGTTTAAAAATCTTTCAGTCCTCCCTGCCAATATGAACCTTGCAGGTGCAGAACTTGAGCTTGCAGAGGAAGAAAACAGATTTAAAGCGCTTAAAAAAGCACTTGCTCCACTCGTAATGGAATATGATTATATTATTATTGATTGCCCGCCAAGCTTAGGGCTTCTTTCACTTAATGCATTAACCGCTTCGGATACACTTATTGTGCCGTTGCAATGTGAATATTATGCGTTGGAGGGATTGAGCCAGCTTTTGGGAACAGTAAGAACAGTTAAACAGCATTACAATGAGCATTTGGAGCTTGAAGGTGTGCTTTATACAATGTATGACACACGTCTTAAGCTTAATTCGCAGGTTATTGATGAAGTTAATCAATATTTTCCGAATAAAGCTTATAAAACAACAATTCCACGAAGTGTTAAGCTTGCCGAAGCACCGAGTTTTGGTAAACCTATTTTTTATTATGAAAAATATTCAAAACCCGCTTTTGCATATAAAAAATTTGCAGATGAGTTCTTAAAGAACAATAAATTTGTGGAAAATCCTGTTGAAGATGTGGAAAACTTCAGATAAGCAACATACTATTGATAAACTAAGGATTGGTGGAGAATAAAATGGCTAAAAAGCAATCAGGTCTCGGTAAAGGGTTAAGCGCACTTATGCTTGAAAACTCGGTTGACGAAATGGTAGCAACAAATACGTTGCCGCTCAACGAGATTATGCCTAATAAAGAGCAGCCGAGAAAGACTTTTGACGAGGGCGCTTTGCAGGAGCTTGCTGACAGTATTACTCAGCACGGTGTGCTTCAACCGCTTCTTGTCAGACCGCTTGTGACAGGCGGATATCAGCTTGTTGCCGGCGAAAGACGTTGGAGAGCGTCAAGAATGGCAGGGCTTAAAGAAGTTCCTGTTGTTGTGAAGGAACTTTCCGACGTTGAAACAATGGAAATCGCAATAATTGAGAATTTGCAGCGTGAGGACCTTAATCCGATTGAAGAGGCAGAGGGTTTGCAGGCTCTTATTGACCGTTGCGGTTTCACGCAAGAAGAGGTTGCAACCTCGGTCGGCAAGTCACGTCCGGCTATAGCAAACGCTTTGCGACTTCTTAAATTGCCGCAGGAAGTGCGAGATATGACTAAAAACGGCGAAATTTCTGCAGGTCACGCAAGGGCGCTTCTGTCTTTTGATAACGAGGCAATGATTTATGAGGTTGCTCAAAATATCGTTAAAAATAATCTTACTGTTCGTGATGTAGAACGTTTAGCAAAAACAAGTGAAAAAACCTCACCGTCTGCAAAAAGAAAGAGCAAAAGACGTGACAGCTTTTATGACGAGGTTGAGCTTACGCTTACGGAAGTTCTCGGCAGAAAGGTTAAGGTATATAACGGCAGAGGAAAGGGAACTCTTGAAATAGAGTTTTACTCAGCCGATGATTTAAAAGAAATTGCAAATAAATTAGGAGAATAAAAAATGATTGACATTAAATTTTTAAGAGAAAATCCTGACGTTGTAAAGGAAAATATCAAAAAGAAGTTTCAGGATAAGAAATTACCGCTTGTTGACGAGGTAATTGAACTTGATGAGCAGCGTAGAGCGTCAATGGCTAAGGCTGACGAGCTTCGTGCAAACAGAAACAAGCTTTCTAAGGAAATCGGCGCACTTATGGCTCAGGGCAAAAAAGACGAGGCTATGGCAATTCGTGAAAAGGTTACGGCTCAGGCACAGGAACTTGAAGAGCTTGGTGCTAAGGAAAAGGAACTTAACGAAAAAGTTACCTCAATTATGATGTCTATTCCTAATATTATCGAGGACAGCGTTCCAATCGGTAAGGACGACAGTGAAAACGTTGAGGTTGAGCGCTTCGGTGAGCCGGTTGTTCCCGATTATGAAATCCCTTATCATACAGATATTATGGAAAGCTTTGACGGCATCGACCTTGAAGCCGCAGGCAGAGTTGCAGGCAACGGCTTTTATTATCTTATGGGCGATATCGCAAGGCTTCATTCTGCAGTTATCAGCTATGCAAGAGATTTTATGATTGACAGGGGCTTTACTTATGTTGTTCCTCCGTTTATGATTCGTTCAAACGTTGTAACAGGAGTTATGAGCTTTGAAGAAATGGACGCAATGATGTATAAAATCGAGGGTGAGGACCTTTATCTTATCGGTACAAGCGAACATTCAATGATTGGTAAGTTTATTGATACAATCACTCCCGAAGAAAAGCTTCCGCTTACTCTTACTTCGTATTCTCCTTGCTTCCGTAAGGAAAAAGGTGCGCACGGTATCGAGGAACGTGGTGTTTACAGAATTCATCAGTTTGAAAAGCAGGAAATGGTTGTTGTTTGTAAGCCGGAGGAGTCAAAAATGTGGTTTGATAAGCTTTGGCAGAATACCGTTGACCTTTTCAGAAGCCTTGATATTCCTGTTCGTACTCTTGAATGTTGCTCGGGCGACCTTGCAGACCTTAAGGTTAAGAGTGTTGACGTTGAGGCTTGGTCACCAAGACAGAAGAAATATTTTGAGGTTGGCTCTTGCTCAAATCTTACCGATGCACAGGCTCGCAGACTTAAAATCAGAATAAAGGGTGAAAACGGAAACTACCTTGCTCATACGCTTAATAATACGGTAGTTGCTCCTCCGAGAATGCTTATCGCTTTTCTTGAAAATAATCTTCAAGCTGACGGCAGCGTTCTTATTCCTGAGGCACTTCGTATGTATATGGGCGGCAAGGACAGAATTGTTCCTAAGAAATAATGCAAATTATATCTTTAATTATTGCGGTTTTGCTTTTAATAATTTTCATATTTCCTATATCCACAGGCGTTCATAATTTAGGTATGGCGGCAGGTGTGTTTTTGGGGCTGTGCTTCGGCGCAGAGGGATTGTTTTATAATAAAATGAGTTTTACCGCCCAAAGATATACCGTTTTTGCGCTGTTCGTCGTTTCGCTTATTTTGATTTTTGCCTGCGCTTACGTTATGAAATTCGGCAAAAATACCGCAAAAAATCAAAAAACGGTAATAGTTTTGGGGTGTAGGGTAAAGGGCGATGTTCCAAGCCTTGCACTTCAAAAAAGGGCAGATGCCGCATATTTTTATCTGCTTAAAAATCCCGATTGTGTTGCAATTTTAAGCGGCGGTCAGGGTAAGGATGAAAATATCAGCGAAGCCGCTTGCCTTAAAAAGCTTTTGACAGATAGGGGAATTGCGCAAAGCAGGCTTTTTTGCGAGGAGTTTTCCACATCGACCGATGAAAATATCCGCTTTTCAAAGAAAATTATTGACGAAAACGGCTTTGATACAAGCGTTGCGATTGTCACAAGCGAATATCATCAGCTAAGAGCAAAGCATATTTGCGAAAAAAACGGCTTGAGTTTTGCCTCAATCAGCTCCAAAACCGAGCCGCTTTATTTGCCGACCTTTCTTGTAAGGGAACTTATGGCGTTGATAAATGAAAAGATAAAATAAATAAAAAAAGCGTTGGAAATTTCAAATTTCCAACGCTTTTTTGTTATTGCGGGCGATTGATAATCGCCCCTACGACATTTTCTTTCAACGACGTAGGGGCGACCATTGGTCGACCGTTATATAATTTATTTAATTTCCTGTTCTAAATTTTTAAATGTTTCTGTGTCAAAAAAATCCGTAACGCTTATTTCAAGGCCGTCACAAATTTTTTTGATTGTTGTTATTCCCGGATTTTTGCTTTGGCCGTAAATAATCGATTTAATTGTAGTGTACGGAATACCCGATATTGTTGCAAGCCGACAAAAGTTTATTTTCTTTTTCTCGCACAATTCTTCAATTCTTTCTTTAGTTGCCTGTGCAATGTCCAAAGCCATCACTCCTAACAAAATTATATTACCAATTTTATTAGGAAAGATTAGACTATATATTATACTATTTACTATTTATAGTCTTTTTAACTGAAATTGCGCAAAGCTCTACAAACAGTTTTACAGGAATATCATATCCTGCACCTGAAATTGCTTTTTTCATTTCATTTTCAACATATTCAGTTGATACGTTATTTTCCTGCGCTATTTGTTTTAAGATTTTTTTGTAATTCATAATTATTACCTCCTTTGATTGCATTATACTATATATAGTCTATCGTGTTTTGTCGAATTTTGTCACTAAATAAAAAAACAGCCACCATTTTGGTGACTGAATTAATATTCTTTATATCATTGCGTGTAAAGCATTTTCCTGAATCAAGTACGCTTTTAGTTTTTTATAATCCCTCCACCACGCAAGCGTGGTCCCCCTCCCTTTACAAGGGAGGCAAAAAAAGAGGCTCCCTTGTAAAGGGAGCTGTCAGCGAAGCTGACTGAGGGATTTTAAAATCAGATTATCCAAATAATCGCAGACTCCGTTAAAGTTAGAATTAATTTCATTGTTTGGTATTCTGACTACGGTAAGTCCACATTGTTCAAGGTATTTTGTTCTTTGGGTATCATACTCAATGCCCTTGTCCTCATAATGTTGTGAACCGTCTAACTCAATTACTAAGCTTGCTTTTGCACAATAGAAATCGACAATATAATTACCTATGATTTTTTGACGAACAAATCTAATGTCTTTATATCGTAAATAGTCATACCATAAATGCCGTTCCTCTTTAGTCATATTTTTGCGTAATTCTTTCGCATTTGAAACAAGATTTTTGTTATGATTATATTTCATATTTTAATCCCTCAGTCTGCTCGCAAGCTCGCATCCCCAGCCTTATTATTGAAAAAACTCAATATTTTTTCATATTCCTCATCGCTGATTTCAATTACTTTGCCGTGCTTGAAGCCGTAGGGGAATGAAAAAAGCTGATTTACCTGATGAAAATGAGCGTCGCCCGCCTTTTCACTTATAAACGGAACATAGCCCATTTTTTCCTTTTCACAGCCAAAAAAGTCAAGCATTAAGCACCATTTTCCATCGGGGAGGATATATGTAGTTGCTGCCTCGTGTGAGCCGGGACGGTAAAGGCTTGCCATATAATTTTGAAAATCAAAATCGTGTTGCCAAGTGCCGAAAAGTTCTTTTGACGTTTCGTGCATATTCATCAGCGGCTTTGCGGAGGTTTTATAAAAAAGGTGATACGTGCCGTCAATTTTAACCAAATGAGAATCGAAAACACCGCACTCTTTTTCAAAAAATAATTTTGGATAGGTGAAGCTTTCAAAATCCTTTGTTTTGGTGTAATAAATTGCCATTTTTTGAAAATTGTCCGCCTTGACGGTTGCGCTGAAATGGATAATATAATCGTCTGCCGCCTCGTCATAAAAAATCTCAGGTGCCCAAATACAGCCGAAATCGTCCCTGCCGAAATATTTTAATTCTTGCGGGGTAAAATGAACTAAATCGTCACTTCTCCAAAGGGAAATAAATTTACTGCCGTTTGACGATATATCAGCCCAATTTACGTCGTGATTTTTGTCCATTCGATTTACTATGCAAAGGTCGGTTGCGATAAAAACAAACGAATTGTCCTTCGTTCTTATAACGTCAATATCACGGCAACCCATTTCTCCCTTGTCGCAGGTGATAACAGGCTTTGAGCCGTTTACTGCGGTGAAATCATAACCGTTTTTGCTGACTGCAAAGTAAATCTGCTCTCCGTCGGGTGTGAGCTTTTCTCTGAAATGTGCAAATAAATATGGCATAATCTCTCCTTGATTTTTGATTATAATAATGCGTTTGCAAAGCTTTTCGTTTTTTAATGTTTTACAGTTTGATTTTACTCTACCGTGACAACTTTTGCAAGGTTTCTCGGTTTATCAACGTCAAGTCCTTTATCGCTTGAAACGTAATAGGCGAGCAGCTGCAGTGCAATCACACTCGGTACTGCCATAAAATCGTCGTCTAAATCGGGGAGTACAAAATCACACTTGATATCTTTGTTAACAAGCGATTTTTTGATAAAGGTAATTACTTCCGCCTTGCGGGAAAGAACTTCTTTTATGTTTGACATTTGCTTTGTGGCTAAATATCTTTGAGTCATAAGCGCAATAACGGGCGTGCCGTCTGTGATAAGCGCAATTGTGCCGTGTTTCAGCTCTCCCGATGCAAAAGCCTCACTGTGAATATACGAAATTTCCTTTAATTTAAGCGATGCTTCAAGAAGTGACGGATAGTCAAGCCCCCTGCCAATCATAAAGGTATGCTCGTTTGACAATAGCTTTTTTGCAAGCAGATGAATTTCATTTTTACGCTTTAGTATATCCTCTGCGGCACTCGGAAGCTTTTGAAGTTCACTGATAAATTTAGTAACTCCCTCATAGTTGAGATTTTTCCTGATGTAAGCAAGCCTTGCCGTGATAAGATAAAAAATCGCAACCTGAGTGGTGTACGCTTTCGTTGACGCAACCGCAATTTCAGGGCCTGCCTCGGTGTAAATAACAAAGTCACTCTGCCTTGCAATTGACGAGCCTTTAACGTTGACTATCGCAAGACTTTTTGCGCCTTTTTTCTGCGCATATTTGAGCGCTTCAAGGGTGTCGATTGTTTCTCCGCTTTGCGAAACGCAAATTACAAGCGTATCCTCGTTTATAATAGGGTTTGAATAGATAAATTCGCTTGCCATATAAACATTGACGGGTATTTCACACGTGTTTTCAATAATGTGCTTGCCGATAAGACCTGCGTGCATAGCCGTTCCGCACGCAATAACAGAAATATCACGGCAATTTTTAAATAAGCTGTCGTCAATTCCGTCATCGCTGAAATCAGGCAGAAAATCAACAATTCTTTTTTCAATTGTTTTCTTTAAAACCTTCGGCTGCTCGCAAATTTCCTTTTCCATATAAAAAGGATATCCGCCCTTGGTGCTTTCGTTTATATCCCAATCGAGTTTCAGCATTTGGGGCTTAATTTCGTTGCCTGAAAAGTCCTTTATCTCAATTTTATTTTTAGATATTTTTGCAACCGTCATTTCAGGCAAAACAAAATAATCCCTGCTGTATTGCCCGATGGCTATAATGTCCGAAGCGATATAGGCTCCCTTTTCGTTTTGATTGCAAACAATCGGACTGACGTTTCTCGTGGCATAAATATTTTCGCTTTCTCCGTCAAAAATAATCGCAAGCGCAAAGGTGCCCTGAAGCATTTTTACACTTTCGATTATTGCCTTTTCACAGTTTTGATATTTTTCAAACTGCCTGTCAATAAGTGCGGCGATAACCTCGCTGTCTGTTTCACTTTTAAGCTTTGTTTCAATTCCCAAGCTGTCACGAAGCGCCTCATAGTTTTCAATGATTCCGTTGTGCACAAGCGTAACTTTACCGAATTTGTGAGGGTGCGAATTTTCGTCGCTTACCTTGCCGTGCGTAGCCCAGCGTGTATGTCCGATTCCTGCTGTGGCTTCAATATTTTTAACCTTTTCCTCAAGAGCGCTCACTCTGCCCTTGCATTTTGTTATCTCACACTTATTGTTTTTTAATACCGCTATACCTGCGCTGTCATATCCACGGTATTCAAGTGATTTAAGTCCTTTGATTAATACATTTTTTGCATTGTCATATCCAATGTAACCAATAATTCCACACATAGCTTTTCTCCATTTACAGTTATTCTATATTATTTAATATGATTAATTATTTTTATTATTCCCTTATCTCAAGCTTTTGTTCAGACGTTGCCGTCTGTTTTTGTGCTTTCGTCACGCACTAAGGGGTGCGAAAGAGCATCCGCCGAATTTTCGATAACTCTTTATCCTCGTTATCCCGCATTGCGGGCACATGGCGCTATAGAGAAAAGCTTTGCATAAAACGCATTATTATATTCAATTTTCAAGGTACAATCGGCTAATGAATAACCGATAAGCGAATAGTATCATATTGTGATTCTTTTTTCAAGATGTTTTTTTTACTAAAATGTAAAAAATCTCCTCAGCCGTTTATAACTGAAGAGATTTTTATTAACTGTTTGGAGCTTATTTCAATTTAATATACATTTCCTTGATGTCTTTTTGCGTTAATGTTATAGGATTTCTTGTCATCAGCATCGACATACTCTTTTTTGTAAGCTCGTCAATCTGCTCGTCTGTTTCACATCCGATTTCGCTAAGCGTGCATCTCATACCCATTCTTTTTTTCATCGCCGTGATTTCGTCTGCCATTTCAAAAGCGTCATTAAATCCGCAGTCCTTTGCAAGCGCAGTAATTCTTCCGTCGCCGTCTGCATGCTCTGCATTGAATTTTAAGAAATAATCAAGAGTGAATGCGCAAGCCTCACCGTGAGGTAAACCGTAAATGTTAGTAAGAGGGAAGGAACATGCGTGAGATCCGGTAGTTCTCGGATGGCTGAATGCAACGCCGGCAACTATTGATGCTTCTGCCATTTTTTCTCGTGCCTTTAAATCAAATGGATTGTTATATGCTTTTTCAAGCCACTCAAAAACAAGCCTTGCACTGTAAATTGAGCAAGCCGAACAGATAGGCTGATGAATTGTTGCCCAATAGCTTTCAATTGCATGTGCCAAAACGTCAAGACCTGTTGAAGCCGTAACCTGCGGCGGAACAGTAAGCGTAAGCTCAGGGTCGATAATTGCAATTTTAGGATACATAGCCGGGTCATTCATCGGGTTTTTAAGATTTTTTTCAACGTCTGTCAAAACGGAAATATTTGTAACCTCGCTTGCAGTTCCCGACGTGGTTGTAACCGCAATCATCGGAATTGCCTCATCTTTATTAATCGCTTTACCCTCGCTGTGATATGAGCGAATTTTGCCGTCACCCTTTGCAATGGCACAAGCCGCTTTGCAGCAATCCATCGGTGAGCCTCCGCCGAGAGCTATCGCAAAATCGGCATTAATTTCACGCATAATTTTAACGCAAGAATCAACATTGTCAGTAGTGGGATTTGCCCTAACGTCGCTGAAAATCTTTTTGATTTTACCACCGCTCATTTTTACAAATTCGTCGGCTACGCCGTTTTTTGTAAAACTCTTTCCGCAAACAAGCACGCCGTTTTTGCCACCGAGAACGTCAATATATTTTTCAATTTCTTTCCTTTTTCCGTTGCCGAAAACAAGCTTTACCGGAAGCATAAATTCCCATTCCATATAGTTATCACCTTTCAGTATATAATTCGTCACGCTCCCACGTTAATGGGTTTGTGTCAATGTATTGTGCCTTTGTGTTGTAATCCTCATCATCACGAATAATATGGTCGTAAAATCCTTTTTGCCAAACAGACATTCCTACTTCTTTTGAAACAACACCTTTAAATTGCTTTATAACCGTTGCGATCTCATCATATACAATTTTTGAAAAAATTTCTTTTCGTCTGTCGGAACAAATTGTTAAAAAATATGATGCATTTGACGAATAATCAAAATCTTTTAATCTGTTTTTCTTTCGTGATTTTTTGCTTTCATTTTCCATAACCCAATTATACAACTTTTTTCTTTGAACTTCAACAAAAACCCCGAAAGGCGCATAAATAAAGGGTTGCAACCGCCGGTTGCGGTGTGAAATGTAAAGCGCAGTATATAGAATTTCACCTTTTTCGGTGATAAAATATAGCTGTAGTCGAGAGGAGCTCGGCACAAAAAATATGACAATAACCAAATTATTATATAAGGAGAAAAAATATTATGGCAAAGCAAACATTAACAACTATTAAGGATGAACATTTCGGCATCGCAAGAAAAATTGTATCTAATATGACAACTGAAAGCTGGGAAACAATTCCTCACTGTGCGGCAACTTATGACGCAGAGGTTACTAAGTTTATGCAGGTGTTAAAAGAAATAAATTCAACAATTCCAAAGGAAGAAAAAATCACAGTCAACACTGCAATGATGAGAGTTATTGTTGAGGCAATTAAGGCTTGCCCCGAAATTAATTCTCATATTTATTTCAACCGTAAGCTTGTTCGTGGCGAAGTTAAAACATTTAAGGAAATTAACATTTCAATGCCAACCGTTCTTCATAACGGGGAAATGATGACGCTCAATATTCACAATATGGAAAAGAAAACTATGTCTGAAATGCGTGACACGATTAAGGAAACAATCCGCCGTGCAAATAACACGGATTTGAACGAGGTAATGTATGAGGTTTCACTCGACAACACATTGACAGGTCTTAAGCAGGGTAAAATTGCCCAAACCGTCTGCCGTCTTATCGGTTCAAAAACCGGCAAGCATAAGGTCAAAACTTTGAAGGGCGAGGCAAAGAAAAAGTATTATTCAATCCCTGAAACAGATAGGCTTACAAAGCATGATATCGAGCAAGGCACAATTACTGTTTCAAACCTCGGCTCAATTTGCCGTGATTGGAACGGTGCTTGCACACTTCTTGAAATTATCCCTCCGCAAACGTGCGCAATCGCAATCGGCTCAATTCAAAAAAAGCCGGTCGTTGACGAAAACGGAAATGTTGTTGCAGGTAATGTAATGCCTCTTACAATCGCATTTGACCACCGTGCCTTTGACCTCGGCGACGTAAAACCGTTTATGGAAAAACTAAATGAAATTTTCCTTAATCCCGAAGTTATTAAAGAATGGTTGTAATAAAGCCAACATATAACTGAATGTGAAAAAAGTCGAAGAAGAAAGACTAAGTAGTTTTCGGGGATTGACAATTAAATACTATTTGATTATAATAATATAATTTAGCAAAAGCTGAATGGGCGGCTTGGGATGAAAGGAGTATGTTATTATGTATGAGTATGTAGATGACAAACAATTTCTGAGCCGTATGCGTTCTCTTTGCAGAGATATAATGCAAGACCTTTGCCATACCTTAAAAGAAGAATATGACATAGGTTCTTCGTTTTATCTTGTGGGTAGCGGAGCAAGAAATCTGATATTACAAAATGCTAATCAGCCTATTGACTTGGATTATAACCTTGAAATCACAAGAATTGATGACTGGTATGATTGCAGAAATATCAAAGAATGTGTCAGAAAGGCTTTCAATATTGTTCTTAGAGAATATGGGTGGGGCGACTGCCAAGATTCAACTTCGTCATTAACTACCGAGAAACGCTATTTTGTAAAAGGAAACGATACTGGATTTTCAATCGATGTTTGTATTGTTTGTGAAGATGTTGATGGAAACTATTATCGCCTTATTCACGATAAACGATGTTCTCCAAACAGATATTTTTGGAATCAAGCCCCTAATTCAAGAAACATTAGAGAGAAAGCGAAGTATATCAAAGAAAAAGGAAAATGGGAATTAGTCAGAGAGCAATACAAGAAAATTAAAATAAGTATTTGACTTCCAACGACTACAACCATTCTTCCTTTATCTGCTATATTGAAGCAGTAAACAATGTCTATAATTCAAGAGGACATTGGAAATAAAATTTAACATTCTTTTATATCGTCACTTAATTAAGTGGCGATATTTTTATACCTAAAAGGAGGTAACGAAACACAATGATTTGCATAAGTCGTAGCAAGTGGGTTACCTAACTCTTTTGAAATTCATCTATAAAAGGACAAAAAAAGTCGTCACGAACGATATGAAGTCCGTGAGCGAAAAAAATCGGGGTCCCCGGAAAGCGTAAGCTTTTTGGGGAGAGGAGTGAATTGTGCGAAGCACAAGAGACACGTGGCTCCAAATTCACTTGTGAATTTGGGAGAAACAGTACAGTGTACTGTTTCGTAGCAAGTGGGTTACTTAACTCTTTTGAAATCCATCTATAAAAGGATAAAAAAAGTCGTCACGAACGATATGTAGTCCGTGACGACGTTGGCGCAGCGGGTGGGATTTGAACCCACGGGTGATTGCTCACACGATGGATTTCGAGTCCATGCCGTTATGACCTCTTCGGTACCGCTGCATATATAAACAGTAGATATATTCTATACTGTTTTTATTCTTTTGTCAATATTGCAAGTGATTTTATTTTGTGATAAAATAATTCTAATACATACTATGGAGATAAGTTATGGTAGCAATTATTGATTACGGTGCGGGAAATCTGTCGAGCGTGAAAAAAGCGCTTGACTATCTCGGCGCTGAAAGTGAAATCACACAGGACAAGGAAAAAATATTATCGGCAAGTCACGTTATTTTGCCGGGTGTCGGCTCGTTTGGTGACGCTATGGAGTCGATGAGAGAAAGAGGTCTTGTTGATACCGTGAAGCAGGCGGCGAGAGAAAAGAATTTTCTCGGCATTTGTCTCGGCTTGCAGTTGCTTTTTGAAAGCAGCGAGGAAAGCCCCGGTGTTGAGGGCTTGGGAATTTTAAACGGTAAAATCAAAACCATTCCCAAAGATAACGGACTTAAAGTTCCGCATATCGGGTGGAACAGTGTTTCGCTCAAGCAAAAGGACGGAATTTTTAAAAATATTGATGACGAAAGCTATTTTTATTTTGTTCATTCGTTTTATCTTGACGGTGCTGACGAGGACGTTGTTGCAGGGGTTACGCAGTACGGTGTGCCAATTGAGTGTGCGGTTCAAAAGGGCAGGCTTTGTGCGGTGCAGTTTCACCCTGAAAAAAGCAGTAAATCAGGTCTTGCGCTTTTAAAGAATTTCTTAAATATGGAGGTAGAATAATATGTACGCTAAAAGAATTATTCCTTGCCTCGATGTGAAAAACGGACGAGTTGTAAAGGGTGTTTCGTTTGTTGATTTAAGAGATGCGGGTGACCCGGTTGAATGTGCGGCGGCTTATGACAGGCAGGGTGCGGACGAGCTTGTTTTGCTTGATATCACCGCCACTCACGAGGGCAGGAGCACAATGCTTGATATTGTTGAGCGTGTTGCGAAAACTGTATTTATACCGTTCACCGTCGGCGGCGGAATAAAAACGGTTGATGATTTCAAGGTGCTTTTAAGAGCAGGTGCGGATAAAATTTCCGTAAACTCTGCGGCAGTTCGCAATCCTGATTTGATTAATGAGGCTTCGTATAAATTCGGCGCTCAGTGCGTTGTTTGCGCTATTGATGCAAAAAGCGACGGCAAAGGCGGCTGGGAGGTTTACCTAAACGGTGGCAGAATCCCAACGGGAATTGACGCTGTCAAATGGGCTAAGGAGGCTGAACAGAGAGGAGCCGGCGAAATTCTTTTGACCTCTATGGATAAGGACGGTCAAAAAACGGGCTATGATATCGAGCTTACACGCACAATCAGCGAAAATGCAGGCATTCCCGTTATCGCTTCGGGCGGCGCAGGCAAGGCGGAGCATTTCCTTGACGCATTCAGGGCGGGCAAAGCCGATGCGGTTTTGGCGGCAAGCCTTTTCCATTTTAACGAGCTTCCTATTCCCGAATTAAAAAAATATTTGAAGGAAAATGATATCAGTGTAAGAATATAAATTCAATATTATTATAAGTCGAGATTTAAACAAATAAATCTCGGCTTTTTTTATAAAAATTAGTAATTTGCGATTTTTTGTTAAAAATACTTTTGAGGTGTTTTTTATGCGAAAAATAGGGAAAACGGTAATTTTTGACAAACCGCCTAAAATTATCGGTCACGCAGGTGTGGCAGGCAAAAAAGAGGGCGAGGGTCCGCTTGCAAAGGATTTTGATATGATTTTTGAGGATACAACTATGGGTCAGCAGTCGTATGAGCTTGCGGAGTCGGCAATGCTTCACGATGCGATTATCAGAAGTCTGTCAAATGCGGGAGTTGCGCCAAGCTCGGTCGATTTTGTATTAAGCGGCGATTTGCTTAACCAATGTATGGGCTCGGCTTTTGCGCTTAAGGATTTGGAAATTCCGTCAATCGGTCTTTTCGGCGCTTGCTCAACCATGGCACTTTCGCTTTCAACGGGCGCAATGCTTGTAAACGGCGGCGCTTCCTGCGTTGTTTGTGCAACGTCAAGCCATTTTTGCTCAAGCGAAAGGCAGTTTCGTTTTCCGCTTGAATACGGAGGTCAACGTCCGCCGACGGCGCAATGGACTGTTACGGGAGCCGGCAGCAGCGTTGTGTCAAACGAGGGCAGGGGTACTGAAATCAAGGCTGTTCAAATCGGAACTATTACCGACCTCGGCATAACAGATGCAAATAATATGGGTGCGGCAATGGCACCTGCCGGTGCTATACTTAGACCATAAGGTTAAGATTTATGACTGATTTTGCCATAGATTTTGAACTTATAATACATTTATGCACTCTACACACAAAAAATAAAAAATCGGTGGTGATAATAATTTAAATTCGAGCAAAATTGAATAGTTATTGCAATTTGGGGAACAATTTAGTATAATAATATTAAAAGTGTTCCCCAATGGTGATTTTATGGATAATGATTTTAATAAAATTCAAGAATTGTTGAGACAAAAAGCCGATTTGCAGGCGAGATTAAATTTGTTGCCTTATGACGGCACACCTGAAATTAAGGACAGAAACGGCAAAAAATATCTTTATGTTCGTAAGCGTGTCGGCAGCCGAGTAACATCAACCTATGTTGATATTTATGCAGATGAACTTTACCAATCTCTTTTACGATATAATCGTGAGGCAAGAGAACTACACAAAAGTATACGGCATATTGATAAAGAGCTTGCTAAATTAGGTTTTTCTTCGGAAGAATTACCAAGTCGTGTTATGCTTAATCTTGATTTTGCCAGAATGAACATGAAAGCAAATATTTATTCGCAGGCAGTTTTGGAGGGCGTTGCAACAACATTTCCACAAACAGAAGAAATAATTGAAAACGGCAAGGTTAACGGAGTTACTGCAAACGATGTTCAAAAGATATTAAACTTGAAACACGCATGGGAATTTATTCTCGATAAAGATGTAATTCAGTGCCCAAGCGGTTATCATATTTTGTGCCACATAGCAAAGCTTGTTAATGAGGGGTTTTATGCAGACGGCGGCAGAATAAGAGGTGTGCCGGTAACAATCGGCGGTACAAGTTATGCTCCGAAAATACCTGTTGAAGTTGATGTCATTGAAAATATTGAAAAAATAATTAACAGCAAAAATGTTTATATTGATAATGCCGTAAATCTTTGTTTGTACTGTATGAAGGCACAGATTTTTAATGACGGTAATAAGCGTGCTGCTGTAATTTTTGCAAATCATTATTTGATTTCAAAAGGAGAAGGTTTTATTGCGATACCGGAAGATAATGTTCCCAAATTCAAACAATTACTTGTTCGATATTATGAAGATAAGGACAATGGAGAAATTGTTGAATTTATGAAAACAAAATGCTGGAAACAGTTTTAGTGAGCGTTGGAGATAAATATCTCCAACGTTTTTTTCATAGTTTTTTGACTGTGAAAGCTTAAGTTAGCTTGACCGCCGTAACATCACAAAAATTTATATAGATTTTTAAGTATTTGTGTATTATAATAAAAAATGTATAGAAAATGTGGAGGTTTTTTATGAAAATTACTGTAATAGGCGGTGGCGGAGTTCGTTCAATGTTTCTTGCCAAAAGCATTGCGCAAAAGGCTGAAAAATTAAAAATTGACGAACTTTGCTTTATGGATAATAATAAGGAAAAATTAAGAATTTACGGCGGTATGGCAAGTCATGTTGCAAGGCTTCTTTGCCCTAAAATGAAATTTACACTGACTTCGGATGCGATTGAAGCGGTAAAGGATGCCGATTATGTTATTACCACTATTCGTGTAGGCGAGGACGATATGAGAGCAAAGGATGAAAGAATTGCTTTAAATTACGGCGTTCTCGGTCAGGAAACGACGGGTGCGGCAGGGCTTTCGTTTGCAATGAGAAGTGTGCCGGCTCTTGCCGAATACTGCGAGCTTATCAAAAAATATTCAAAGCCTGATGTTAAAGTTTTCAATTTCACTAACCCTGCCGGAGTGGTGAGCCAAACGCTTAGGGATATGGGTTATGATTTTACATACGGAATTTGCGACGCTCCGTCGAGTATGCTGCGTACTTTTGCACTTATGTACGGCGAAAACCCGAACGATATAGCAGGCGAGTGCTACGGCTTAAATCATCTGTCATATTTTAAGAGCATTAAGCTTTGCGGCAGAGAAATTATGAATGAACTTATTGAAAATGACGATGCGTACAAAAAAAGCGATATGCGTTATTTTGAAAAGGAACTTTTAAGGGATAGGGGTTGCATTTTAAACGAATATCTCTACTACTTTTACTACCGTGAAAAGGCTGTTGAAAATATACTCAATGCCGATAAAACCCGTGGCGAGCAGATTAGGGATATTAACAAAAATATGACTGCCGAGCTTTCAAAAATGGATATAGAAAATGATTTTGAAAACTGCTTTAAAGTTTTTTGCAAGTGGTACGGTATGCGTGAAGGCAGTTATATGGCGAGCGAAACAGGTGAAAAGCGAAGTCAGCCGTGGCATTTTGATATTTTCGAAGAGGATGACGGCGGCTATGCCGGAGTTGCGCTTAAATATATAGAAATTGCTCAAAGCGGAAGTAAGGGTTCAATGATTATGTGTATCCCAAACGAGGGGTCGATAATCGGTTTGAGGGATGACGATATTGTTGAAATAACCTGCGATGTTGACAAAAACGGTGCAACGCCGCACCGTATCGGTGAGGTTGGCGAGCAAAACCTTGAGCTTATTCGCAGGGTCAAAAACTATGAAAGGCTGTCATCAAAAGCAATAAGGGAACGAAACAGGACGGCAGCTGTTCAGGCGCTCACACTTCATCCGCTTGTAAACAGTTATTCTTTAGCAGTTAAACTTGTTGACGAATATATTAAGCATAATAAAGATTATTGTAACGGTTGGAAATAAAATTAAATTATAAAAATGTTGAGAAAGTGAGATAAATTTTGTTTTTTGCGAGTGGGAGCTGTTTTATTCACTTGCTACGAAACAGTACACTGTACTGTTTCTCCCAAATTCACACGTGAATTTGGAGCCACGTGTCTCTTGTGCTTTGCACAATTCACTCCTCTGATCAAAAGGCAAAAAGCGCCAAAATTTTCAAGGACTTGATGTCCTTGAAATTTTCAAATGGTTTCTTTTTGAAAAATTTTTAGGCAGGAGAAAACCCCTGCCATACGGATAATCTGATTAAGAATTATAACTCGGCGTGTTTTAGCCGCTTTATCAACATTTGGGGGTAATATTTATGGATAAAGAGACAAGATATGTAGGCGTTAGGGAAACGCTTGCATACGGTTTTGCAAATGCAGGTCAGGTTTTCGGCTACAATTTGATTGCCGGAGGCTACCTTTCGCTGTTTTTTACTAAGGTTTTTGAAATTCCGCCTGCTGCTGTTTCAACAATGATTTTGTTTTTAGGCATTTGGGACACGGTCAACGACCCTCTTATGGGCGGACTTATTGATAAAACACGAACGAGGTACGGAAAACTTCGGCCGTATCTTTTGTTTGTGCCGCTTCCGCTTGCGATAGCTACGATTATGCTTTTTGCAGGGCCTGAGATTTTGGCTGACGCAAAGTCAACTACCGTAAAAATAATTTATATGTATATTTCCTATTTTATTTGGGAACTGTTTTACACTCTCGGCGATGTTCCGTTTTGGAGTATGAGCGCTGCCATTTCGCCGTCACCGAGTGACAGAACGAGAGTTATTTCCTCAGCAAGATTTTTGTCAAGCCTTATCGGCGGCCTTTCAACAACAATGCTTGTTGTTATGATGGATTTGAGTAATAAGGGTGTTTGGCAAATTACTCTTGCGCAGGACTTTTTAATTCTTGCCGTGATTGCCGGTGTGTTCGGTATGGGGCTTTTTTCGCTTGCAGGTTTTAAAACAAGGGAAAGAGTAGTTCAAAGCGTTAAAGAACCGTCGCTTATTGATAATTTTAAGGTTCTTGTTAAAAACAAACCGCTTCTTTTAATAATCATCGGCAATGTGCTTTCAAGCTTTGGCGGTATATCAGGCGTTTTCCAAACTTATTACTATTCCGAAGTGCTTGACCTTAACTCTGCCGTTTTGTGGATAACACTTCCCGGTACACTTCTCGGCTTTATTACATATTTGCTAATTCCAAAGCTTAAAGAAAAGCTTGACAATAAGCATATAGTTATGGCAAACATTATTTTTAATGCCGTTTTGGGAGTAATAATATTCTTCTGCGGTCTTGGTTTTTATAAGACTAATGTTGTTGCTGTTTCGCTTCTTCTTATGGTTCAGTTTTTCTTGCAGTCTTTCTTCCAAACAGTCAATAATGTTATTCCGACGGAAATGATTGGCGACACGGTTGACTATATGGAATGGAAAACAGGCAAAAGAAACGAGGGTGTCAGCTTTTCCGTTCTTACATTTGTGGGCAAACTTACCGGCTCGCTTTCAACTTCTGTCGGAACGGCACTTTTGCCGCTTATCGGCTTAACATTCACTAAAAATGCAGCAGGAGAATCGGTGGCTGTTAAGGGCGAACATACAGATTTGTGGATATGGGCGCTGTTTATACTCATTCCTAAGCTTTTGGGTCTTGTCACTCTTATTCCTTATGCGTTTTATGATTTGAACGGTAAAAAGTTAAAGCAAATTCGCTCTGAACTTAAAGTGAGGAGAGAGGAAAACGAGGCACTTAACATAAACGGAGGTGGCGAAAATGAGTAATAAATGCCCAAAATGCCAAGCAAAATTAAGTCCGTTTTATCTTAAACCGACTTGCCCGAAGTGCGGTGTTAATATTATGCAGTACGGCTTTGACGAAAAGCTTGAAGAAGATAAAGTCAAGGCAGAAAAGGAATGGAGCAAACTTGAAAATTCTCTTTTGAATATTAAAAAGTCAACTATAGGCTCACCGTGGACAATAGTAAGGCTTGTTCTCTTTTTCACTCCGCTTGCCTCAATGTGCCTGCCGCTTTTTTGGGCAGGGCATAAAAATGTTTCGCTCATCTCGTTTATAATGAGCATTGTTAATCACGGTCTTGATTTTAAAGGGATAGCAAGTGATAAGTCATATCTTTTTGCAGTCCTTTCGATAATTTGCGTAATTGTTTTCAGTCTGGCTGAAATAATTTGCTCGCTTTTCACTGCAAAAAAGGGCGGATATAAGAGAAATATTATCGCTTTTTCGCTTAATTTTATTGTTCTTGCGGTGCTGTCGTTTCTTTCAATCGGCTTTGGCGCAAAGGCAAAAATCGGTTTGATTATCACTTTTTTGATTTATCTTGCTAAATTTGTTTTGCACAATATTGTTTCAAAAAAAGGAATTAAGCCGTATAACATCGCTATTGCAGTTGTGATTGCAGGTTCAATTATTGCCTCGCTTTTCTGTTTTTATCATTCAAATAAAGTCGTTTATACTGCCCCAAAAGTTGAAAGCTCAAACATAAGCGCCGTTACATTTAATGTTGCTTCCGCCTTCGGCACAAGCTTTGAAGATACAGACAGCATGACGAGGTGCAATCGTTTTGCAAATTATATGAATGACGTTAAGCCTGACTTAATCGGCACTCAGGAAATAAATTCTTACTGGCTCAGTGACCTTAAAAATGAGCTTAAAGATTATGAAAGCTACGGCGTTAAGCGTGGCGGCGACAGTGAAGAAAAAAACAGCGAGATGAATGCAGTTTTTTGGAATAAAAACAAGTTTTCTTTGCTTGACAAGAATACGATTTGGCTCAGCAAAACCCCGAATAAAGAAAGCAAATATACCTATTTGGACGAAAACGGCAAAGAGGCAGAAGCAGGTTGCAACAGAATTTGCACCTATGTTGTGTTGACTGAAAAAGAAACGGGTAAAACACTTGCTTTCTTAAACACTCACCTTGACAACGCTTCCGAGCAGGCTTTAAACTTCGGCGCAAATGTTGTTTACCAAAAGATTGAAGAACTTAAAAAAGAGTACGGCAAAAATGTAAAAATTGTGCTAACAGGTGATTTTAATTCGACTGTGGACTCTGCGGCTTATAAAACAATTGCAAAAATTCTTAATGACAGTACGGATTTTTCAAAGAAAGGCGCAACTTATCAGGAGTGGGGATATTGCTATACGGGGGATGAACCGATTGACTTTATTTTCACGAGCGGCACTCCTTCAAATTATACCGTTTTAAACGATTTGAACGGCGGATATATTTCCGACCATTACGGAGTTTTTGCAAGTGTTAAGTTTTAAATTACAATTTGAAAGTGAGGTGTATTATGGGAATATTTAGTAAGAAAAACAATAAAGCTAATTTTTACAAAGAATATAAAATTACAGAAAAATTAATGAAAGAATCTACAATTACTCATATTACAGAAGATAAAATACACATTGAAACAGGAAGTTATAATAATGGACTAATTAGTGTTTTAGATATTGATGTAACTGTAAATATAATGAAAGCGTGGGAATGGAGATTTCAAAAATATTTCATTCCTATCATTGCTACTGCATTTGGGGATTTGTTTATATATAGTCCAAGAAGTGAAAAATGCTATTTTTTTCAAACACAATATAACAACATGGAGGAAATTACAGATAATATTGATGAACTATTGAATAGTGCATTGATTGATAGTGGTATTATATTTAGTGTACTTTTAAAGGATAAATTTAATAATGTATATTCAAAAGTAGGAACTATAAAATACAATGAAGCATATATTTTAAATCCTTGGATAATGCTTGGTGGAAATGATATTGTAGAAAATTATTCTATAGGAGATTTAACTACATATTTAAAATTAGTTTCACAGACTTTAGATAAAGAATAGAGTAATTGCTAAATTATAATTTATAAAACAAAGGCTCAAGGTTTTTCCTTGAGCCTTTGTTGTTTATTAAAATTTATCTCCAACGCTTTTTAAGTTCAGTCATCTTTTTTCTTTTTGGTTATTACAAAAGCAAGGGCAAGGAGGGTGGCAACGGCAGCTGAGCTTACGAGTGCCGTGTTGTTGCCCGTATTAGGTGAAGTTTTAGATTTGTTTTTCTTTTTAGTTGATTTTACGGTTGTGTTGTGATTTTCGTTGTAATCGGTGACAGCGTTAACATTTTTATCCGAAATGTTTTTTGTTGTTGACTGCGTTGTTGATTGCGTTGTCGGTTGGGTTGTCGGCGGCTCGGTAGTAGGCGGAGTCGGATTTTTAACCCAGTGAGCAGTCAAGCTAAGCGTTGAAATAACAGGTAAAGAAAAATCGTATTCATTTTCACCGTTAAACCAGCCGTCAAAAGTATAACCGTCTTTTGTAGGCGTAGGCAATGTTAGTTTTTGACCTCTCAAAATATATTCTTTATCGTTGCCGTTTCCGCCGTCTAAATCAAGCGTAACTTCAAATTTTGCGCTGTCGGCTATCGTTCCGTTTCCTGTAATATCGCCATAGAATGTTCCGCCCGTTATTGTGCCGTTGTTTTCAACATTACCTTTAAAAATACCGCTGATTATATTACCGTTGCAGACAATATTGCTGTTAAGTGTGAAGTAATTAAACTCAATATCACCGTCAATTATCATATTGTCTTTTATTTCAATTTTGGCATTTTCCTGTGGCTGTGAAAATTCAAGTTTACCCGTGACTTTTGCATTACCACCGATATACGCACGGCTGTCGCTTGTCAATTCGTCAATTATAAGTGTGCCTTGAAATTCAGAGTTGCCGTCAATTTTTGTTTCGGCGTTTCCTTTTGAAATAACATCGCCGATGAATTTTGAATTGCCGCTGAGTGCCATTTTTGAATCAGGTTCTGTACGAAGATTGTATCCGTCTTGAAGCGTGCCTGCGTACATATTAAATGAACCGTAGTTTTTAATCGAACATTCAAGCTTGCCACTGTCTAAGCAATCAGTAATTGTAAGGGATGCATTGTTTTTAACCGTAATTGCATAAGCACTTGTATTGCTTTTTATCGTTTTACCGTTTAGGCAGATATTTATATCGTTGCTTACATTCTGTGTTGTATCAAGATTAATGTCGTTTGCAAGGTAATAATTTCCCGAAGCGGTAGGCAAAGAATTTGTGCTGCTCCACTCACTCCATTTAACATTTGTATGTGTGTTGTGACCGTTAAAGTCTGTGCTGCCGCCGCATACACAATGCATGATGTGCTTATCCTTGCTCCACATATACATACAGTCCATAACCACAACATATTCATCACGGGAATTATGGTGAACTATTGCAATGCTGACTTTTTTACCTGAATAAGCAGACAAGTCAACTTCTACTTCTTGCCAAACATCCTTGACATCCGTGCTGTTGCCAAGTTCACTTTGGGTTAAATCAAAATCATCACCGAGCTGGGTATAGCTTTTTCCGCCGTCGGTCGAAATATATATACCGATTTTATCTTTAAGATACTTTCCGTCAAATGCTACAATATCAAAAGTAAGTGAATAAATTTTTTTCTTACTCAGATTTTGTTCGGGTAAAATCAGCCAGTTGTCAGGCTCAAGTATTTTTTGGCCTTGTTTTATATAAGAATTTGAGTGAATTGATTGTTCGCCGTGGTGCGTTGATTTATCGAAAGATTCAAAATATGGTTCTTCTCTCGTTTTCCACCACTTGTAGCCGTCACCGTCGTTGTCAATATTTTGCCATGTTGACGGTATGCCTTGCTCAAAACTCTCACTCCATTCAACATTCCAACCCGGTTTTTCGTGCTCACTTGGAGCAACTCTTATTTTGATGGGTGATGTGCTTTGGCTGTTGCTTGCAAAAACTATGGTAGGAACAGTTGCGATAATCAAACATATCGCAATAACAACGCTGATTATTTTCTTTTTCATTTAGTTTTCCCCCTTCAAATAATCGTTTTTGTATTTTCCCATAAACAAAATAACGCTTTGCTTTAGCACCTCCATTTGTGATTTTAAATAATATTCGTCCTCAAACATTGCATAGTGCACGCCGGCTCTGACAATAATGAAAATAAGCCCGGTTGTGATTTTATAAGGTATTCCTATTTTTGCCTCCAACGATTTTGCGTATGCAGTGTATCTTTCGTTTACGCCCTCAAAAAACTTTTTCCCATGTTCAATATATTTTGGGTGAGTATATACCTGGTACATAAGTCTGTATTTTTTGCCGTGCTTTTCAGCTGTCCAATACGGTATTTCTTCAATAAATCGCATAACATCCTTTGCATCTGTCGGTGCCATTTGCATAAAATCATCCTCAACCTTAGCCATACAGTATGCAGTTGACTGAATGATTAAATCGTCCAAATCGTCAAAATATTGATATAGAGTTGCCGATGTGCAACCGCAAGCTTCGGCAATTCCACGAATACCGACTGAGTGTAGTCCGTTTTCGGCAAAACAGTCAAATGCCTTTTCCATAATTTCAATCTTTTTGGCAAAATATTGCTTTTCGTTTCTCGTTCTCACTTTATCATTTCCTTGTATATTTCATTTATTAATCAATCGTTCGATTATATTATAGCATACGGGGATTGATAATTGCAATATGTTTTTGTATTGAATTTGATATGGCGAGCATTAATTATCTGTTGAATGACAAATATAGAAAAAATAAATTTGTTGTAATTATCCATACTATATGATAAAATAAATATGTAAAGGAGTGATACAATGTCCCAAATTGAAACAAAAAGAACGACTGCAATCAAAGTTGCAGATGCGTTGAATAGCATTGAAGGCGTGCCTGTATCAGCCTTTGCAAAGGAGCTTTCCGCAAAATGGGCAAAAGGCGAAATTACAGGTGCAGATATGAAAGCTGCTCTTATAGCAAAACATAAGAAAATATCATAGGTGAGTTTATGAACGATTTGTACTTGATTTCTAACAGTACAGTCCTCAAAAACCTGCTTGGCATAACAAATGAAAAAGAGCTTGATTTGGCAGAGGCTGAATTATCTCGTGCAAACATGATGCTGCTGTATGAAAATGGCTTTAGTGATTTTTCATCCGGCGGCTTTTGTTTTATTCACAAGTTTTTATTTGGCGATGTTTACGGGTGGGCAGGACAGTATAGAAAAATAAATATACAAAAGCGTGAAGAGTTGCTGGCAGGTCGAAGCGTTTGGTATTCAAATGTTACCGAAATTGGTGCTGACCTTGATAAAGTTTTTGTCAAAATCAAAAAGATTGATTGGGCAAGTCTTACACAAGAAAATTTTGCAAAGCAAATTGCAAGGCTGTTTCCAAAACTTTGGCAAGTTCATCCGTTTAGAGAGGGCAACACAAGAACTACTGTAATTATGATGACATTCTTTGTGGAACGCTATGGTTATTATTTTGACCAAAATCTTATGGCTGAAAGTGCCGGCTATGTGCGTGATTCTTTTGTTCTTGCAAGCATTGGCGAGCATTCGGAATATGAACATTTGGAAAAAATATTGCTTGACGCAATTTGTATCGAGCCTGTTGAATATGCGAATGACGATATAGTATCCAAAGATAAGACAGATAAGTACGAAAAATACAAGTCAAAAAATTATATTCCGATTAAACATGAGTATATTGAGTAAAAATTAGGAGGTAAAATGGAAACGGTATTTGATATGGCGAGCATTAATTATCCCTACGGTGTTTTGCACGACCAAAAGCTAAAAAGTGTCAGCAATGAAGATAATAAATTTATTTTCACTTTTGACATTGAGGTTTTTGATGATTATGACGAGGAAATTTTTGAAAAGTATAAAAACTATAAGCGCTGCGATATGACGGTTGAGATGAACAATGAGCCGTTTAATTATTTTGAACTTATAAGTTCTATTAACAATAAAGGTAAATTCAAAGGCTTGAGCCTTAATCGAGAAAATTTTGTTGATGTGATTAACAATGCAACTTCTTCATCGTTTGTTTCGTGCTCAGCGACCTATGGTGAATTTAAAATCGAACTCTGTGTGTATTTCGATAAAAAAGGCAAGTATAAAAAATATAATAAATATGGTATGTTCCAAATAACGCTTGACGCAAAAAAGATTACTTGGAACTATTACTAAAAACAGCGACAGCAGCTCATCACTCGGCTATGATAAGGTTACAACGAATATAAGTAATTGCTTTTTTTACATAGTCATTTGTAAAGAAGTCTTGAGCAAATTTGATTTATTGGAATGTTTATCACGTCTTTTTTATAATTATTTAGATTTCACATTGCGAATTGTTGGTAATTTGTTTGTAAAGCTAAACGAAGAACACTTTTATATCCTGATTTAAACCCCATCGAATTTGAGGGGCTTAAAAATGAAGCCGGTGCAAACGCATTTACATTGTCTCCAAAGAAGTGGATAATGAGCACTAATGCTATGTTAATTGATCAAGGCGTTTCACAAATAGAACGGTTAACATTATTGCATAATATGGCAATATCTCAGTTGAAAACTTTGATAGGAAACAAAAGTATAGAAAAATTAGATACTATGAATAATCAATTAAAATTGCCAACGGAAATAGAGAAATAAAAAAATCACACAATGGTATTTACATTAATAAGATTGGAGATAATTTATGAATGATATTTTAATAAATACTATTATTGAGCATACGAATTTAATGTTTTATAATTTTTCGATTACATTAAAAACATGTGATATGGATTTGATATTATGCGATATGCCAATATGGAAACATGTGTACCATACTTTACATTCTTTGGACCAATGGTATATCAATCCTGAAGTATATACTGAACCGGATTTTCATGAACCAAATTTAAATAGTCTTGATGATTATGATAATCAAAAGGTATTATCACGAGAAATGTTGATTGATTATTTTGAAACAATCAAAGAGAAAATAATAGAATATTTAAACTCGTTAAGTGATGAGGATTTATATGAAAAACCCGAAGGGTGTGAGTATAACAGATTATCGTTAATTTTAGGTCAATTTAGACACTTTCATTGCCATATGGGCAATATAAATGCAACAACTATCTATAATACAAACCAATGGCCTAAAGTGCTTGGTATGTATTGGTTAGATAAAATTGATGATTGTGAAGATATAACTGAATTATATGAATGACTTTATACATTAGAATTATACTGATATTCAATAAAACTTAATAATATAAAACAGCGAAGCGGCTCATCACTCGGCTATGATAAGGTTACAACGAATATAAGTAATTGCTTTTTTTACATAGTCATTATAAAGCGTATGTCCATTTTACAAAGTTTTTCATCAACTCAATTATACCAAAAAAATGACTGCAAGTATCTCCTTTCGGAGTTCTTGCAGTCATCTTTTTTTAGACTGTTTTTTTACAGCATCTTTGATTTTAATCGGTTGTTGAGTACGCAAACGAACTTTCGCTTACATTAATGAAATTTTTAAATATCTTGCTGTAAAGCGATGAAATTTCTGCATTATCAAGCTTTTTAATCATTGAGAAGTCTTTTGCGTTAACAAAGCCGTCTTTGTTAAGGTCAACTGCTACCATAGGCATATTAAGCGTTTTGTCATCGGTAACATTTATTATTTCACGTCTGTTGAATGTACCGTTATCGAGAAGAAGATTATATTCGCCCTCTTTAAGAATACACTCAGCTTCGCCGCTATCATTTGTTGTACCGACAAGTTCATCGTTAACATAAACCTTAACACCCGAAAGAGCCGTTGTTCCCTCGGTTGATCCTTGTGCTTCAAGAACGGTCGTTTTAAACACGATTTTATAATAGCTTGTTGTGAGAATTGCGGTATATTCAGGACTTTCATAGCTTTCAAGTTCACCGCTGACCGCCTTAAATTTCACTTTATGCTCACCTGTTTTTAAAACAGAATAAGTATCGCCGTCAAGTTGAACCCAGCCGTTGCCGTCGTTATAATAATAAACCACATCACTTCCGCCGTTTGGAGTTGAAAGAGTGAATGTAACGATTTTATCGGTTTGACTGCCGAGTGTTCCCGATGGGGTAACATAAAGAACGGGTCTTTCAGGCTCAATAATATTGTTTACATTAATAACCTCGGTAGAAGTAAGTCCGTTATTTGCTGTCATAACAATAACATATCTGCCGTTATCACTTACTTCAAATGACTTTTCACCTGTTATATCTTTACCGTTTACGCTTACAGATTTAAGACCCGAACGACCGGTGTTAACATTAAATAAAACATTATAAGGCTTATCTGTTTTTTCTTCGGTTTCAAGCGTATATTCAAGAGTCGGCTTTTTGGTATCAATCATAATTCGATAGCTGTCGGAAACATTGCTTTCAACACCTGCGCCGTTAATTGCCTTGAAGATATATGATGCGTCAACATCTTCGTCAATAGTGATTATCGAACCCTCCTCGGCTTGTATCCAAGATTTACCGCCGTCGGTACTGTAATAGTAACGGACACCTGAAATTGCTTGATTAAGTATGCTCATACTAAACTGAACACCGTCAGCACTCCATCTGCCGAATGTACCCTCAAAATCAACACGGACAACCGGCTCGGTTTTATCGATTTTCACTTTGAAATCATTTTGAGTAACGGTTTCATTATCAGCATATGAAACAGCTTTAAATTTATAATTCCATTCGCCTTGATTTTTAACGGTAATGGTATCACCGTCTATCTCAGTCCAGTCTGAACCGTTAACGCTGTAGTAATATCTGTAAATTCCCGAATAAGCAGTTGAAGAAAGTTTGATTGTAACATCTTTTGAAGTCCAGGTATCGCTTTCGTAAGTTTCTTCTCCGGCTTCGGAAGTAATGACAATATCGGTAGGGGCTTGCTCATCGATAACATAACCGTCATTTAACTTACTGTCGGAAACATTGCCCGCTTTATCAACTGCTCTCGCTTCGGCATAGCCCTTAAAGTTCGCATCTTGCAAAGGCTTATTGTTATCGTCGTATACCGCCCAATCGGTTAAAGGAGTTTCGTTTTCATCAACAAAACGATATTCAATTCTATCAATGCCGGCAACGCCCTCGTCCTCTGCTTTAACTGTAAGCTGCGTTGTTTTGTTAAAGAAAAGACCGAAAGTCATTTTGTTTACAAGCCTTGCAAAATCTTTTGTATCTTTATGAGCAACCGTTACTTCTGTAACAGTCGGTTTTTGGGTATCGATATTTTCAATTTTAATAGTTTTTTCGCTTTCGAGCAAGCTGTTTGAAACAACTTTAACTGTATATTCACCGTTTTGAGTTACTGTAAACTCGCTTTGGCTGTCAATAGCGTCACCGTTTAAGTAAACCGCCTTAACACCTGAAATACCCACCTGCAAATCGGTAATTTTAACACAATAAGATTGATTTGTAATTTCGGTTACATCTTGAACAAGATTAAAGCTTGCAACGGTTTTATCTATTTTTACAGCATAACTTTGAGTTGAATAACTTTCGATACCCGCACTGTTAACAGATTTGAACGCATATGCGGCATTTGTGCTTTCGGATACGGTAAGTGTATCGCCGTTCATTTCAGTCCATTCGCCACCATTGATATTATAATAGTATTTAACGCCGTCAAGCTTATGCGTACTGTTTAAAGTAAAGGTGACATCATTGCTCGTCCACGAACCGTCATAGCCCGCTGTATCAACACTGACTACAGGTTTGCCGTAAATAATGATAGGAAAAGCAGCTTCGGCAGAGCGACCGTAGTGAGTATAAATAACTTTAGCAGTTTGTTCTTCATCAAACTTACTATAATCAATCTCAGAGTCATCTACTTTATAATCAAATATTTCTTCTCTTGGTGCGTTACTGTAATTTGCAAACACTTGAAGTCCACTTAAATCAAGTTCTTTTGCACCCTCAATGTACGCATATTTAGGAGCGGTAATATCTATAGATTCAACTGCTTTTGAATTAACTTTAATCGGGAATACTGAACGTAATTGCTCGCCTGCTCTGACAAGAGTTACGATAATATACTGCTCTCTGTCAATCAAAGTAGGGTCAAAACCGCTGATTTCATAATCGTCAACATCAACGTTGATAAGAGAATCGCCGTAATCCTCAGCATCCGGATAATATTCAGCAAGTTTTGAACGGTCATATATTGCAGAAACTTTTAAACCGGTCAAATCAAGCTCGGTATCGCCCTCAACATAATCGTATTTTTCAGGAGCGGTAACGGCGATATTATTAGGTAAAATTTCCACAACCTGAATATTCTTTGAAGCCTCGGCAAAAGAGCTGTCAAAAGAAGATACACCCTCATTACCAAAGAGCCACAAGGTTGTTTTACCTGCTGCTTTACCGGTAACTTTACCGTTTGAATCAACAGAAGCGACACTGTTTTCTGTATTTCCCGAGGTACTGCTCCAAGCAGAGTTCCACGGACGGCTTCCGTCATCGGTTGAAAGACCCCAGTGAACATTTTTAACATTAATTCTTGACGGAGAAAAGATTGAAGTATAACTTCTCGGAAAATCTTTTACAACATAATCGTTACCTGTTATTGAAGCATTAACAAGTTCATTTACAGAAGCGCCCCTTACATTAAATGTGATAGATGCACGAACGCCACCGATTATTGCTGTAATCGTAACTGATTTTGAATTATAGATAGTAAGTCCGCCCGAATCAAGACCGAAAACATTACCTTCTGCGTCAACTGAAGCAACCGACGGATCTGAACTTTGCCATACGGCATTTTTGAGCAAATCAGGGTCATAGTCTGCCGGTAAAATATCGGTAATATTAATTTTAGCTGTTTTACCCTCTTCGAGGAAAGAATCACGACTGCCTGTCAAAACATTTGTAGTAAAGCCGCTGCCTTTTGAAAGGGAAAAACTCGTGATAGGTATACCGGAAGAAACTGTTTTTTCGGCTTCAATAGAAGTGCCGTTATATGTAACTTTCACATACATTTTAATTATTCCGACACCTGTCGCAATAAGATTACCGGTTGTGTCTATCGTTGCAAAGCCGTTGCTTGCAGGAGAATCAGAAGTTGCGAGAACAAGGTCACCCGTTTGAGTATTGTAAAGACCCCATTCACGAACTACGCCGCTGTTTGAATTAAGCCTTGACGGAGTAATATTTGCTGTATATTTATTAGTTTCATTAAGAGCAACATTATCATAGCCTTTTATCTCAACGCCGTTGATTGTTTCACCGATAATGTTTCTGTTAATTTTAAGCGAAGCGGTTTTAGTAACGCCGTCTATTGTTGCAGTAATTGTAACGGTTTTAGATAATGAAACACCTGAACCTACGTCAAGAGCGGTTACCGTACCATCCTTAGTAATAACTGCGGCTGTAGTATCCGAACTGCTCCATTCAACACTGCCTGTGTAAGCACCGGCCGGAGTTACATTTTCAACAGAAAGCTGAGTAGTTTCACCCTCTTTAATTTCAAGAGTTCCGCCGATAGAAAAGTCTGTAACGGGAAGTTCCTCGGCAGGAACTACAGTAAAATCAACAGTATCCGAAACTGCGGCGTACAAATTACTTTCAGGGTTAACACGAATAGTTACGCTACCGGCTGAAGTAAATGTAACAAGGCCGTCAGAAGTAATTGTTGCGTGCTTTTTCGATTCGGTGTCAATAGTTTTACCTACGCTCCACTTAACCCCCTGTTTAAGTCTAACAGGAGTCACGGCACCGTAAAGCTGAATTTGTTTGCCGACAGCTACAGTTTTAGGCACGGTTTTCTTATTTATAATATGAACACCTGTAGGCCAAATATTACCCGCAACGTTTTGGTCAACAACAACTTCTGCCTTGTCGGTTGCAAGAACGCTTCCACCCTCGCTTAAAAGCTTTGCAGTAATCGTTATGGTCATATTATTGAGCATTTTTTCAAGCTGTTCACCCATAGTTTGGTTAATACCCTTAACAATAGCAACAATCAAGTCGGTATTAAGATTGCTGTCGTTAAGGTCAATACCTGCTTTTGCAAAAGCTTTTTCAATAGCGTCGGCCGTTACATTACCTATAATAGGAGTAGGTCGCACTTCGTTATCAAGCCAATATTTGATTACTGCGGCTTTTGAATAGTCATAAGCCGTAACCTTACCGTTTTCGTCAACATCGGCAAGAAGCGGCATATTACTCTCCCACTCAACCGTAGAACCGGCAGGCAAATCGGTATTGCAATGAATTGTAAACTGCGCCGAGTCATATTCGGTAATATGAAGAGTCTCGGTAAGTTCGGCATCATTATAATAGATGGCGATATTCATTGCGGCATCTACTACAAAAGTTGACATAGTGACTGAAAATACAAGAGAAATACTTAATAAAATACAGATGATTCTTTTCACAATAATCCCCCCCATTTGTAATGCTTACCAAAATACTATACATAAGCACTATATCATATTTTTGTAATTCTTACAACACTTTTGAAGAAATTGTTGGCGTGTAAATATAAATATTATATTTTATGTAATAAGTCCAATTTATAATTCTAATATCTTTTTATCTTTTGAAAGCAAACATATTTCAAAGGTTTCACTATCATATCTTTTGCAACCTGTCCCGTTTTCCTTAACGGCAAGGTGTTTTTTAGACTGTTTTTTTCAGCACCTTTTGTATTGTTTTGAATAGTTTACCAAATTCCCATAATATGCTGCATAGCAAGGCTGACGCCTGTAATTCCGACCCGGCACGAGCCGCCGACGAGTAAAGGCTTTCCGCCGGTTTTTATTAACTGAACAACATTGCTGTTTAATCCTATTGCAGCCATAGCCATAATAATCATAAATTTGGATAATTCTTTTACAGGATTAAATGCCTTTACATCGACACCCATTTTTACGCACACGGTAGTTATAACAGCCGCAAGAACATTGTAGAAAAATATAACAGCTATTGATTGGGCTACATCGTTAAAGCAGGTGTGCTCAAAGAAATAAAACTGAACGATTTTAAAATACTTCACGACTTTGATTTTATCTGGGAAAAAGACAGTGTTTATTCAAATAAATATCTTTCTTTTTGCAAAGAATTTGCGAAATGAAAAATAGTGAAAAAATAGTGAAAATTTAGTGGAGATTTTTTATAAAATAGGTTATAATATATTCAGAAGGAATGAAGTTATTATGATTAAAGTCACATTATCTAATGAAATATTAAAATATATAACCGAAATTGATAAGAACAGATATAATGTATCTTCTGTAAAATTATCTCCGAATATCGCTAATAAATTGCGTAAAAATTCAAAGAAGAAAAGTTCTTATGCCTCAAATAAAATCGAGGGTAATCCACTGACTGAAAATCAGGTTGATGAAGTGATTGAAAATGATGAACGAAAACACTTTTTAAAGCCTGAACAGGAAGTAAGAAACTATTTTTTGGCATTAAATTATTTGGAAAAAAAAGCGAAAATCAAAGAGCCTTTTTCAAAAAAACTGATTTTAGATGTTCAAAAATTAGTTGAAAAAGGTGCGTCAAAGGAAAAAATCGGATTAAGAGGTCCTATGCCACCGGGTGTGCTTTTTGCCGTTTATGATTCAAAAACAGGCAATGCCGATTATATTCCGCCCGAAGCCAAAGATATACCCGAACTCATAGATGAATTGGTAGAGTATGTGAATACTACCGATGATCACCCGTTGATTGTCGCTGCCATAGTTCATTATCAGCTTGTTACAATTCACCCATTTGAAGACGGCAACGGCAGAACTGCAAGGCTGCTTTCGGGCTATATTTTGGATATTAACGGTTACGGTTTTAACGGTATAGGCTCACTTGAAGAATACTTTGCTTATGATGTTGATGAGTATTATAATTCGATTCAAATGGGACTGCCTGCATTGTATTATTCGGGCAGAGATAATCCGCCACATTCGGAAATTTGGATTAACTATTTTTTGCGAATGGTTTTACTTTATTCAAATAAGGTTTGCGATTTACAGTTAAGTTCAAATTCCGATGAAGTTGCCGGCAGTATTTCATATCTTAAAGCGAGAGAAAAAGAATTGCTTTTGTTCTTGATACAAAATTATAACCGTGAATTTACGCCAAAAGAGGTAAGCGAAGAATTCGGCGTTACAAATAAAACAATAATTAACCGTCTGGCTGTTTTGTCAAAGAACGGCTTTGTTGTACCGAATTTGGTTAAACAAAGAGTCCGTTCGTATGAGTTAAGCGATTTTACTAAAAATCATAAAAATGAGATTGCAGATAAGATAAAATAACAATTAAGATATTTATATCATTATAGGTATCTTTGAGATTGAAAAAGGAGATATATAATGGCAATGTATTGGCGTTTAAGAAATATCTGATTGCATAAAGCTATGTTAAATGGTTTTATGCTAAAAGGCTGTAAACTATTTTGATTTAGGAGAACAATCATGATATTTCAAAACAATATTATCAAAGAATATTTAAAAAATGTGTATTTTATAACCGGAACACCATGTGGCGGAAAAACAACAATTTCTCGTACACTTGCAAAGAAATACAATTTGTTGGTTTATGATGTTGACGAAAGATTTGACAGTCAAGTGAAGCTTACAGATTCAATACATCAACCTGCTATGAATAAGAATTTTGAAAATGCAGACGATTTTTTTTGCAGAAGTGTTGAAGAATACAAAAATTGGCTTTTTGACAATACGCGAGAACAGCTTGATATTGTGTTGCTCGATTTGATTCGTCTTTCACAAAATCAAATTGTATTATGTGACTGTCATTTGACAACGGAATTGGCTGGTGAAATAACCGAACGCTCAAGAATTGTATTTTTAATTAAGGAACCGTCTAATTTGATTGATGATTATTGCAATCGAAAAGACCATAAAGACTTTGACGAATATATAAATTCTGCATCAAATGTTGAATTTGCAAAAAAGAACTGCAATGAAACATTAAAAAGACTTCATTTAGAAAACTATACGAAGATAAAAAATAGTGATTATTTTTGGCTTGAACGAAATGAAAATAGCACGATTGAGGAAACTGTTAAAAAAGTTGAGCATTTTTTCGGTTTTGATGCAATAAAAAACGAGGTGAAAATAGAAAAACTGCAAAACAACAGCAAGCTTTGGAGTCAAACGATTGACTATGCAAAGGACTGTACTTGGAGTGTTGGAAAACATTTAGCAGAACTGTTAAGAGAAGGTGTTTTTCAAGATTATGAATGTGTTTTTGCGGCGCTGAGCGCGATAAAATCATAGGTTTTTGTACTTTTCTTGAAACCGATTATTATCCTGAAAATTGCTATTTTCCGTGGATAAGTTCAATTTTTGTTGATGAAAAATATCGAGGTAATCGAATTAGTGAAAAGCTTATCCAAACTGCAATAAATCACGCTCGTGAGTTTGGATTTGATAAAGTTTATATTCCGTCAAATATAATCGGCCTTTATGAAAAGTATGGCTTTCGTAAAATAGATGAGCTTAAGAATTATGACGGTGAAATTGATAATATATTTATGAAAGAAATATAAAGAAAAAACGCAGGGACAGATTATTGCAAAATTTACAATAACTGCCCCTTTTTTTGAATGCTAAATTGTGGCTATTCTTATGCTTTTATTAAACTTATATTTTTTCGCAAAATATACAAGAATATTTTTAATAAATTCAAAATTAACTTTGTCAATTGCTATTTGAATATCATTTTTATTTTCCCATTTCGGAATTTTTACGCAATGTGGGCGAGGTATTTTTGCTTTGTTTCGTTGAGATAATCGACAAGTTGCTCGTAAACATCCATAAACTTGAAATTGATTGTAATATCGCCGTTTTTGTGGACAAGAATCGAGTCAACGAGTTCACATAAAATCGGACGGGTCAATTTATCAATTTTGCCGAACTGCGTAAATTTTTTGATGAAATCGCTTTGATTTATTAGAGTTGATTTTTCGGTTTCTATTGTTTTTTCGTATTCCGCAATTTTTATGTCTAAGTCGGCAATTTTGCTTGCCATATTTTCTTTAAGCGCCTTATACTCGTCAAGCGTGATGATATTCGCCTTGTAATCGGGGTAAAGGTCGAGCGATATTTTTTTAATGTTTTCTCTGTCACTTTTTAGCTTATCGAGTGCTTTTTTGGTAAGCGTATCGCCGTTTTTTACTGATTGTTTATTGATTTTATCAAGAATTTTTTCAAGCTCAATAGCCGTGTCAATCATATTTTGAATAGACGAAAGCACCGTTTTTTCAAGTACATCAATGCGAATTGAATGAGGCGAACAGGCAGTTTTGCTCTTTTTGCTTGCTGTGACGCATCGGTAATATTTGTAAACCCCGTAAGCGTGATTATTAATCTTTTTGCTCATTGCACGGTGGCAGTCGGCACATTTTACAAAGCCGGAAAACAGGTCAACTTCCGTCTTTTTTGGCGAAGTTCGAGTGTTTCTGTTGAAAAGCGACTGTGCTTTTTCAAAAGTTTCCTTGTCAATAATCGGCTCGTGCGTGCCCTCGACAATTATCCATTCATCCTTAGGCTTTGCCCTGCATTTCTTGATTTTGTAGCTTAAATTTGTGTTTTTGCCCTGCACCATATTGCCGATATACATTTGATTTCTAAGCATTCTGCGAACGGTCGAGTCGCACCATAAGCCGTCGTTATTTTTGTTCGTATGCTTGTAGTTAAAGCCTTTTTGACGCTTGTATTCGCTCGGATTCGGTATGCCCAGAGAGTTGAGGCTTTTTGTGATTCCTATAACGCTTTTACCCTCAATAAACCATTTGAAAATCGTTCTGACAACTTCTGCCGCCTCGTCATCAATTACCAATTTATGGTGGTCATCAGGGTCTTTCAAATAGCCGTAAGTTGCAAAAGAGCCGATAAATTTGCCCTGTTTTCGGTTGATGTCAAGCGCCCCACGAATACTGACGGAAGTGTTGGCAATGTAGCTTTCGTTAATGACGTTTTGAATGCCGACAGTAATGCACTGAGTGGCAGGATTTGTATGCTCACAAATCGTGTCAACGCCGCTGTTTAAGGCGATAAATCGGATATTCAGCTTAACAAAAATATCGTCAATATATCGGCTTGAATCGGCATAGTTTCTGCCAAAACGAGAAAGGTCCTTTACTATCACGCAGTTGACTTTTTTAGCGTAAATATCGCTCATCATTCGGCTAAACTCAGGTCGCTCAAAGTTTGCGCCGGACCATCCGTCGTCAATATAAAAATCGGAAATTTTAATATCGTCCTTATGATTTACAAATTCGCTCAAAATATCTTTTTGCGAAGTGATTGAGTCGCTCTCAATCTTATCTCCGTCCTCTTTGGAGAGTCGAACATAAACGGCGGCATTCCAGATTTTTTTAGCTTTATTCTCTTTTAAAAATTCATCATATTTTTTCATTGCATATCCTCCAAGAATTTGACGATATGCACTCTGCACGCCTTGATTTTAGCACATCGCACCACCTTGTTCAACCTCCAATTCCTGTTAATTTATGCTTGCCAAATTTGCAAGCGAGTTTGCAAAATCGTTACTGCCGACAAAATTCACCTTAACGCCGACCTTGCCCACACGAAAAGCATATGGATTTTTGACCGTGTCAAAATACTTTTCGCATCTTTTTTCAATCGGCTCTTTTGTGTCAATTTTTATGCCGCTTATGTCAGCTAAATTTTCATTTGCCAAATCGTCAATGTTCACATTTTTTAATTGCTCTAATTCTTCTTTTGTATAAATAAAACCATTTCCTTTCATTACTATTTTTGGTAAAATTTTGCTTTTTATTCCGTGAGTAGTGTTTCAAGATATGTTGATGTCACAACAATTCCTTTTTTAATTTTGTAATAGAGAGTTATATCGTCACCGTCAACATAAAGTTGTGGCTTGCCGGTTAAACTTGTTTTACCTTTGCTGTCCATATTTTCGCAAACAGCTTTGCAAAATAAGCAAACAAAGTAAAATGCATAGTCATTTGTTTTGCTGTCTTTCATGTCCTTTAGTCTTTTGACCTCCCTAAACGTAAAAAGCCGATTGATTTTCAAGCGAAAACCAATCGGCTAATGATGTATTTTTATTTAATTTTGTTCTACGATTTAATCGTGATTTACTAAATCGTGATTAGATAAATATTATGACCGATAAAAATAAAAAACAAGTAGTTTAGATATTAGATTTTTTTGATATCCCCAATAATATAGAACTTATAAGACTTAATCTAAATAGTTAAGAATGTTAATTCTGTTAAGGCAAGAATAACTAATATAAATATATAAATACAAGTAAGAGCTTACATTTATATATCAGCGAAACGGCAAATTTTTTAGGTTGAATTTTTGTTTTTGTCGGTTTATGATAAATATGAGAAGTTGATAAAATGAACGTATTAACCGCCATTTTTATTTGTAAATCCGTTGAGCGTAAAATCATAATAAATTCAAGCAGCGGTATTTACGAAATTTATGTCGCAAATTCAGGCTCGATAAAAAACTTATTAAAAACATTATTAAATTTAACAAAGGGGAAACTAAAATGAACGAAAAAGTAAGCGAAAGATTAAAGGAATTGTACAAGGCGAGTGGTAATAAAATGGTTGTAACTACTTTGCGAGGCAAACAGCATGAAATATTATTGTCAAAAGATGATAAATATTTTTACAGTTATACGGCACTTAATAATGGGAAAATTGAGCTGAAACTCAGTTGGTTTGACGGTATAGTTGATTTTATTAAAGAAAATGGCGGTAGAGTGAAAAAAGGCGGCTGCAGAAACAATAAAGTCGGTTATGGCAAGTGTACTGATGGTACTCTTGCGTATTATGTTGCAAAAGAGTGTTTTAGAAAATTTGACGGTGAATCATCGTATGATCCGATTTTTGTTATTTCTTCAATATTAGATGCTGCCGGAATTTGTAAAAATGAATACGGGTACATCAGTGCTAAAGGGTAATAACAAATATTAAACAGTCACTTGGGGCGCACTACATTTTTTTTATGCAGTGCGCCCCTTCGTCGGTGGCTGTTTTCTTTTATGCGACAAAATGATTTAAAATGCAAACTAAATTTTTTTGAATACAGTACATTCTGCAAATTATATGTCAAGTTGTTACATAAATATATCGAATTTGATGATTTTTTGTTGACACACATTTAAGTATGCTATATAATAACTATAAATTATAATCTAATTAATAATGTGGTATTTTGGGGTATGAATTGACACAGCGCTTTCTTGCGTTGCTGGGGAGTATATTGCATTGTGCAGTTGAAGTTTATATGTATTTTAAAGACTTTAGATGCTTGAAATAGTTGCGGCCAAAACGCAACCGATGTCCCGTGTCAAAAAGTCTTTTTTTATTTCTATTGTTTCTTGAGGATGGATATTATGTATCAATATGTTAAAAGGGTTTTAGATATAGTTATTGCGGTTTTATCTGCGATTTTACTTTCTCCATTGATGGCTGTGACGGCTATTGCAGTTAAGACAGAGTCAGAAGGTCCGGCACTTTTCAAACAAGACAGACTGGGTAAAGGCGGAAAAGTATTTAAAATATATAAATTTCGTTCAATGTGTCAAGGTGCAGAACATACAGGCAGTGGTGTATATAGTGGTGCTGATGATATGAGAGTAACTAAGGTAGGAAAAATTATCAGAGCAACAAGTATTGATGAATTACCTCAACTCTTTAATATAATCAAAGGCGACATGAGTTTTATCGGTCCTCGTCCACCACTTACTTATCATCCGTGGAACATAAGTGAATATACCGAAGAACAGTTGCATATGTTTGATGTTCGTCCGGGTATATCAGGCTGGGCACAAATAAACGGTAGAAAAGATGTTGAGTGGCATAAAAGAATTGAACTTAATTGCTGGTATGTTGACCATATGTCGCTTTTACTTGATATAAAAATTCTTTTTAAAACAGTTTTTAAAGTACTTAAAAACGAAGATAATGTTAACAATGGTGCTACCCTTGTAACAGATGACACGAAGGCAGAAACAGTATAATTATGGCTTTAGAATATTTTTATATAACGAATAATCAATCTGTTGCCTTAGCTTGTGAAAGAGCAGGAGTTGACAGAATTTTTGTTGATATGGAATATATCGGCAAAGATAAGCGCCAAAAAGGTCTCGATACGGTTAAAAATCATCATACAGTTCAAGATGTAAAAAATATAATGGCTGTAATAAAAAAATCAAAATTAATGGTTCGAGTTAATCCGATTCATAGTGGCTCGGTTAATGAAATTAATTCGGTAATTGCAGCAGGTGCAGATTTTATTATGTTGCCTATGTGGAAAACTGTTGAAGATGTTAAGCAGTTTTTAGATATAGTAGATGGTAGGGCAAAGACAATGTTACTTCTTGAAACGGAAGAGGCAAGGTTATGTCTTGATGATGTTTTGAAGTTAAAGGGTATTGATGAAATACATATAGGTCTTAATGATTTGCATTTAAGTCAACATAAAAAATTCATGTTTGAACTTTATACGGACGGTACGGTTGATGAAATTGTATCGAAGTTAAAGAAGGCAAGAATTAAATTCGGTATTGGCGGCGTAGGAAAAGTCAACAGCAATAATTTATTACCGGCTGAAAATATTTTATGTGAGCATTATAGGCTTGGCTCTTCAATGGCAATTCTTGCAAGAGCATTTTGTGATTGGGAAAAATATGATATAGATGAATTTGAAAAAATCATAACTGACGGAATTGCAGAAAACAGAGTTTTTGAGAAAGAAATTGAAAATAAGAATTCATCATATTTTGATGAGATGCATAAGCAAACCGCTAATATTATTGACAAAATAAAGGTAAATATATGAAATTACTTTTGACAGGTGCATTTAAGTACACAGATGAACAAATTGAATATTTAAAATCACTTGGAAATGATATTGTTTATGTGCAAGACGAAAGAAAAAAAATCGATTTTGATGTAAGCGATATTGAGGGTGTTGTTTGTAACGGCTTGTTTCTTTATAATGATATCAGGCACTTTAAAAAGTTAAAGTACATTCAGCTTACAAGCGCTGGTTTTGACAGAGTACCCATTGATTATATTAATGAGCATGAGATAAAAATTTATAATGCTCGTGGAGTTTATAGTATTCCGATGGCTGAATTCGCTTTATGCGGTGTTCTGCAGCTTATCAAACAATCAAGGCTATTTTATAAAAATCAAAATAATCATATTTGGGAAAAGTCAAGAACGCTTGGTGAACTTTCAGGTAAAACGGTTCTAATAGTCGGTGCAGGAAATATCGGCTCTGAAGTTGCCAAAAGATTTTCAGCATTTGATGCATCTGTTATTGGTGTGGATATAACCGATGATGATAGAAAATATTTTGACAAGGTAGAATTGCTCGATAATTTGGATGAACAATTAAAAATTGCAGATATCGTAATTTTGACATTACCGCTTACAGATTCTACAAGAGGAATGTTTGATAAATCAAAGTTTGATTTGATGAAAAAAAGTTCAATATTTGTGAATATCGCAAGAGGACCGTTAGTTGTCGAATCAGATTTGATAAACTCACTTAAATCAGATGATATAAGTGGAGCAGTGCTGGATGTTTTTGGAGAAGAACCACTAAATGAAAATAGCCCGCTTTGGGATATGGATAATGTCATCCTAACACCGCATAATTCGTTTGTTGGTGAAAATAACAATAAACGAATGTTTAATGTTATAGTTAATAATTTGGAGAAACGAAATGAGTAACAAAACAGAAATTAAATCTATAGTTGAAAAAAATGAACATCTTAGGGAATATCTTTTTACCAGAGGATTTATTTTTACAAACAATCAGTCTATTAATGCTAATGAATATCCTTTTTATGGCAATTGGAAGTCGTTTACTTTCGGTTCGTATATTTTGTTAGTTGATGAAAAAATTAATGTATTTTACAAAAAGAATAACGAAAAGATATATATTCTAATTGGTCATGCGTACAATCCTTTTGACGGGGTTTATGACGAAGACGAATTGATTGAAAATTTATTTCAAAATGTTTTTTTGATTATTTTAATCAATGGACTGGCGTATTTACACTTATCTGCATTTATGATAATAAATTAGAAGTGTTTGGCGATTGTGCAGGAATGCAGGCAAATTATTACGGCATTGTGAATGATAATATATATATTTCTTCTCATGCACAACTTATTGGTGATATTTGTAATTTAACCAAGACCAAGTATGTTGAGTCAATGATGAAATATAAATTTTGGCAGATGTATGGTTTGTTTCTTCCAGGGGATATTTCTCAATTTTCAAGTATATATAGATTGGTTCCAAATACTTATTTGTCAATTAATTGCGATTTGAAAGAATGTAAAATTACAAGGTTTTATCCACAAAAAATGATTAAGTGTGTAAGTTCCGAAGAAGAGTATTATGAAATTATATCTCAAATAGGAAACATTTTACATGAAAATATGAATTTGATTTCTAAAAAATGGAAAAAGCCAGCGATATCAATGACTGGTGGAATGGATAGTAAGGCAACGTTGGCAAGTGCAAACGGCTTGTATGATAGATTTAAATATTATAGTTATGATTCAATGAGTGGTGATAAACCTGATGCAAAAGCAGCTGCTATTATAGCTAAAGCTATAGGTGTTGATCACAAGATTTATTCTATTTCTGAAAACGACAATGATTTTGAAAATATTTATGAAATAACAAAAATAATGGAACACAATTTAGGCGATATTGGAAAAGTGAATGCGAATGATGTCAGAAAACGTATTTATTTTATGAATACAGATAAATTTGATGTTGAGGTAAAGTCATGGGTATCTGAAATAGGCCGGGCGAATTATTATAAAAAATTCGGAAAAAACAAAATGCCAGAGAGACTAACGCCGAGACAAATGACAACAATGTATAAATTTTTTTCCTATAATCGTATTTTAGCAATTGAGACAGATAAAATTTTCAAAAAATATATAGAAAGAGTTAAATTTGATGATATTTTTAATTACGATTCCAGTGATATGTATTTATGGGAATTTAGATACGGAAGTTGGGGTGGTTTAGTTATTACTTCAGAACATAGAGTTTCATACGATATAACTATTCCGTATAACAACAGACTATTAATGGAATTGTTTTTAAAATTGCCTTTAGAAAAAAGAATAAAAGATACACCTCATTATGATTTAATAAAAAAACTTAATCCGCTTATTGACGAAACCGGTATTACAGTTACAAATTATAATGAAACCAAAAAGCGAATGTATATGGAAAAAGTATATTACATAGTAAATAATGCTCTGCCGTTTTAATCAATTAGTGAATAAATATCTTGGAGAAATAGTAATGAATAAAAAAGTATTACTAACAGCAACAGTACAAAGTCATATTGCACAATTTCATAAACCACTTGCTAAAATGTTACACGATAATGGTTATGAGGTACATGTGGCAGCCAAAAACAATTTGGCAGAAAAAAACGGATTGGAAATTGATTTTGCAGATAAAGTGTTTGATGTGCCGTTTGACAGATCGCCTTTGAGTCTTAAGAATATAAAAGCTTTTAAAGAAGTAAAAAGAATAATTGACGAAGGAAACTATTCTTTTGTACACACAAATACACCGGCAGCAGGTGTATATACACGTCTTGCTGCGATTAAGTCAAGAAAAAAAGGTACATGTGTAATATACACGGCTCATGGATTTCATTTTTATAAGGGCGCACCTAAAAAAAATTGGCTTCTTTATTATCCGATAGAAAAACTTTGTGCAAGATTAACAGACAAGCTTATTACAATATGTGAAGAAGACTATAAGTTAGCCAAAAACAAATTCAAAACAAATGTTTATCATATTCATGGTGTAGGCGCCAATAGCGAAAAGTATTATGTGTTTGACGATAAACAAAAAAAGTCTGTTAGGAAAGAACTTGGAATATCAGATGACACTAAAGTTATTGTAAATGTTGGTGAACTTCTGCCAAATAAAAATCAGAGAACTGCAATTTTAGCAATGAAAGATGTTGTTAAAAAATATCCTACGGCGAAATTGTTTATAGCCGGTAACGGACCTGAACTTGATAACTTAACAAATTTGGTGAAAGAAAGCAAACTTGAAAAAAATGTTGAGTTTTTGGGATATACATTAGATTTGGATAAATATTTTAATGTTTCGGAGTGTTTAGTTGCGTGTAGTATTAGAGAAGGACTTGGTCTCAATGTTATTGAGGCAATGATGTGCGGAAACCCTATCGTAGCATCAATTAACAGAGGACATAATGAGTTGGTAAATGATGGGGAAAATGGCTACCTTGTTGAAGCAACGAATTCAAAAATGTTTGCAAAAAAAATAATAAAAGTTCTTGATGAACCAAAATGCTACAAATATAATTCACTGAACAAAGCACGAGTATATGCTGATAAAAATGTTTACGAAGAACTAAAAAAAATATATAAATCTTAAGTTGCTTTTAATACAAAAAGCAATAAGAAATTATATACGGTATTACCATAATTATATTAAATTTAAAATTATCCTATAATAAGTTGACAAAAAGGATTTTTATTAAAAAAATGATTAGTTGAGAAAAGGTACATTTATGGAAAAACTGAAATATCTAATTAAGTATTCACCGATAATATATAGCATTTATTATTATGTGTTTTCTGCTTTTTTCAGAGTATTAGGATTGTTTGTTAAAATTGATAAGCAATTGATTTTATTTAATAGTTTTGGCGGAAGAAAATATGATGATAGTCCTAAAGCGATTTTTGAATATATGCTACAGGATGATAGATTTAAAGATTATAAATTTGTTTGGGGATTAAATGAGCCTAATAAATTTGATATTCCATCAAGAGCAATTGTTGTAAATGTGAATAGTTTCAAGTATTTTATTTATGCATTGAAGGCAAAAATATGGATAACAAACTCATCAATTGAAAGAGGGCTATGTTTCAAGAAAAAAGACACAATCTATATAAATACATGGCATGGAACTGCTATAAAATATTTAGGAAATGACATTGGCGAACAAAATAAATCATTTAAAGGTGAAGATAGTAAAGTAGACATATTTTTTTCTCAAGGCAGTTATGATGAAAAAGTTTTTAAAAGTGCTTTTTGTAAAACTAATGAAGATTTATTTAGATTTGGATTGCCTCGTAATGATGAATTAGCTAATTGTGATTATGAGACAAGTATCGCTATAAAGAAAAAATTAAATATTCCATTGGAAAAAAAAATAATATTGTATGCTCCGACATTTAGAGAATATACAAAAAACAAATCAAATCAAGTAATGTTAAACGTCCCGATTAATTTTGAAACTTGGCAAGAAACACTTGGAGAAAATATTGTGATACTGTTTAGGGCACATTATGAAGTTGCAAAATTATTAAATGTTTTGAATTATGATTTTGTGTATGATGTTTCTAAATATCCATCACTTAATGAATTAATGATAATATCTGATGTGCTCATTTCCGATTATTCATCAATTTTTTTTGATTTTTCAATTTTACATAAGCCGATGTTGTGTTACGCATACGATTATGATTTATATACAGAAAAAAGAGGCATGTACATTGATTTAAAAAAAGAATTGCCTTGTAAGGTATGTGAAACTGAAACAGAGTTATTAAATGAAATATCAAACGTGTTTGATAATTATAATTTGAATTGTATTGCTACTAAAAAATTTCAGGAAAAATATATTGAAGAATACGGGAATGCTTCACGTAAAATTTGCGATTATTTAATTAAATATTTAACATGATGGGCAGGAGAATTTCGTGAAAATATTATTTGTGTCACAAGCAGCGTGGGATGATAAAAATTCTGTTGGTAATACGCTTAGTAATTGGTTTGAAGGTGATTTGTGGAAAAATTATGAGTTCCTTCATTTTTATACGAGAAAACAAAATCCACACAATAGAATAAATGCAACTTATTATAATTTGTCTGCCATTGATATTATTAAAGGTATTTTAAAATTCAAAATTAGAGGCAAAGTGTTTTCAAATTTAAATAAGAATTTTGAGATAATTGAAACGTCACAACTAAATAAAGAAATTAATCAAATAGATAAATTACATAGCTCAACAAACAAAAAAGATTTTATTTATTTTTTGCACGAACAGGTTTGGAATAGCAAAATATGGTTTAATAAAAGTTTTAAAAAGTTTTTAGATAAACCGGATATATTATTTTGTTTTGCTACAAATCAATATATTTTGCTGCCAATTGTAAAATATTTAAAAAAACACACAAATTGTAAGATTGTTTTGTTTATAGCTGACGATGTATATGGTGCTATTGATAATGTTGCTTGGTATAGGCAATGTTATTTAAGAAAAGAGTTTGAAAAGTGTATAGAATATTCAGATAAACTGTATGCTGTTTCAGAAGAAATGTGTGAACTATATGAGCAACGCTTTAACAAACCTGTTGAGGTTTTGTACAAGGGCTGCGATTTATCAACCGAGCCTAAAGGATTTTTAAATGAACCCATAAAGATTGTTTATGCCGGTAATCTTTATTATGGCAGGGACGATACTTTAGCTGAACTTGCAAAAGCACTTGAAAAAATTAATTCAACCAAGACTGTTGCCAAATTGGAAATTTATACGGGTGCAACTATAACTTCAGAAATAGAAAGAAAGCTTAACATTGTCGGTTCTTCTGAAATAATGGGTAGCCGACCATATAACGAAATCAAAGAGATTATGAAAAATGCCGATATAGTTCTTCATGTTGAATCTTTTGAGGAAAAACAAAAAGAACTTGTTAAATACTCATTTTCTACTAAGATAATTGATTGCCTGCAAAGTGGCAATGTGGTTTTAGGTATAGGACCGTCAAATATTGCATCAATAGAGTATTTGAAAAAGATCGACGGAGCATTTGTTATTGATGATATGGATAATATTTTTGATTCAATTTCGAAAATATTAAACGAAAAAAATATATTAAACGAAAATGCAAAAAAGACTCGTGATTTTGCAAAAGAAAATCATGAGTTGACGGTAGTTAGAGAAAAATTAAAAGAAGATTTAACAACGATGTGTAAAGGTAAATCAAATGAAAGTGTTGCAAATTAATGCGGTATATGAAAAATCAAGTACCGGGAGAAATTGTAAAGAACTGCATGAATATATGATTGCTTGCGGTATAGATTCGTATGTTGCTGCACCGTTTTTGGGTAATCTAAGCGATCATTCATTTTTAATCGGAAACAAAATTGATTGGAAAATGCATGCTCTTTTATCTCGAATTACCGGTAAACAGGGCTATTTTTCTTACTTATCAACACATGAATTGATAAATTATATTGACAAATTAAAACCGGATGTAATTCATTTAAACAATTTGCACGGAAACTATATAAATTTACCGATGCTACTTAATTATATATCAAAAAATGATATTGCTACAGTTCTAACGCTCCATGATTGTTGGTTTTATACCGGTAAATGCACTCATTATACTGTTGCAAATTGTTATAAATGGATAAATGGTTGTTATCAATGTCCAAAACTCAAAGATGATAATTCAAGTTGGTTTTTTGACAAAACAGCATCAATGTGGAATGATAAAAAATATTTGTTTGGAAATATAAAAAAGTTGTATGTTGTAGGTGTTTCTGATTGGATTACAGAAGAAGCAAAGAAGTCATTACTGAGCAGTGCTAAAATAATTACAAGAATATATAATTGGATTGATACCGAAAAGTTTTGTCCAAAAGATGTTAATGATTTGAAAAAAAAGTTGCAGTTAAACAATAAAAAAGTAATAGTTGGTGTTGCAGATAGGTGGAGTGAAAAAAAAGGTCTTAGTAAATTTATAGAACTTGCCAATAAATTAGGAGAAACTTATGCGATTTTATTGGTTGGAAGGATGGAAAATGATCAAAAATTTCCGCCAAATATCATTTCTGTTGGTTTAACAAAATCGATTGAAGAACTTGTTGATTACTACAATCTTGCAGACTTTTTTGTTACAATGTCACTTGAGGAAACATTCGGAAAAGTTTCAGCGGAAGCGTTGTCTTGCGGGACGCCGGTAATATGCTTTAATTCAACAGCAAATCCAGAATTGGTTAGTGAAAATTGTGGAGCTGTCGTTCCAATAAATGATGTTGGTGCAATGATAAATGAAATACACAAATTAGAAAATAAAGATATGAGTGCTATTTCTAAAAATTGCAGAGCTTTTGCGAAAAAAAATTTTGAAAAAGATAAAAATATCAAGCAGTATATTAAACTTTATAAAATGATTTGTGGAGAAAATTGATGGTTGTATATTTGTGTAATATAGCGTGTTTGACGGGTATGTGGTTTTTGCTGTCAAATTACCGGAAAGACAAAAATAGAATATTTTGTTTTTTTGCTTCTTTGAATTGGATTTTAATATCAGGACTGCGAGGTCTGTCTGTAGGCGATGATACAAAAGCTTATAAAGAACAATTTACAAACATTAAATTTCAGACTTGGGACAGTCTTTTTGAAGCATTTAAGCAAAAGTATTTTCATAATGGAGACGGAAAAGATATAGGCTATGGACTACTTGAAAAAGCATTTCAAATAATATCGACCAATTATCAGTTTTGGCTTTTTGCAATCGCAGCTTTATTTTTTGTTGCATTCGGTTTTTTTGTATATAAATATTCAGAAAATCCATATCTAAGTTATATTCTTTTTTCAACATTGTTTTATTCTTTTTTTGCAATAACCGGATTGAGGCAAACAATTGCAACTGCTGTTGTTGTTCTTATAGGTATTGAATTGATTAAACGAAAAAAATTTATTCCTTTTTTTATATTGATTATTCTAATGTCAACGGTTCATGCTTCGGTATTGTGTTTTTTACCGTTTTATTGGCTTTCAAGAATAAAAATCAATAAAGTAACGCTTACTGTTTATTGGTTTGCAATTATTTTTTCTTTTGTATTTAGAAATCAATTATTTAGTTTTTTGAAAAATGTAGCCGGATATGAGCAATATTCTGAATATGAAGGTGCCGGTGCAACAACTTTTACATCGCTGCTTTTATTAATTGCCATTTATACTACATTCGCCTATAAACTAATGCTATATAAAGATGATAAAGGTATAAATGAAATTTCAATAAATGCTTTGATGTTATCATGCTTTTTTTCTTCAATGTTGATGATTAATCCAAATACAATGAGAGTTGTTCAGTATTATTCGATTTTTATGGTATTAATTTTTCCTTTAATTATAAGGACTATAAAAACAGATAAAATGCAAAGGCTTGCAGCGGCAATTATTGTATTTATACTTTGCATATTGGCATTTAAAAAAACTCCGGAATATCAATTTTTCTGGCAAGGATGATTTTATGAAAAAAGTAATTTATATGGCTATTACGATACAAAAAATAACGAAAAAGAAAACAGAAACTATGTTTTGTTTGATATAAAATCGGAGAGGAATTTAAAATGAAGAAAATATTGCAAATTGTTTCGTGTCTGGAATTAGGCGGAACCGAAGCATTTATTATGAATAATTATCGTGCTTTGGATCGTTCAAAATATCAATTTGATTTTGCAGTTTTCATCGAAAAAGATTATCCATATTTAGATGAAATCAGTCAATTAGGCGGTAATGTTTATTTTTTAGGTACGCCTTCTTTAAAAAATGCACATAAATTTATTAAACGCTTTAAAGAAGTTGTTGATGAAGGCGGCCCATATGTTGCGGTTCACTCACATGTTAACATAAATAATGCTATACCGCTTTATGCTGCTCACTTATGTAATATTCCGATTCGTGTATCGCACTCACATGCTACAAGCGGTAAAGATGTTAAACTTATAAAACAACTATGGGTTTCATTTAAAACGAATCTTATTAAAAAATACGCAACCGCATTTTTAGGCTGTTCCAAAGAAGCGGGGGCATATCTTTACGGCGAAAAATTTTTTTCTGAAAAAGGTATAGTTATCCCCAACGGGATTGCTGTAAAATCGTTTTTTGACGAAAGGGCTTCCGAAGTTAAAGCATTAAAGGAAGAATTTACAATAAATAAAAACTGCTCTTTGGTCATTGGAAATATCAGTAGATTTGAAGAAAATAAGAATAGCTTATTTACTATTAATGTGTTTAGCAAAATTTTAGATTTTATTCCGGAAGCAGTTTTAATAATGGGGGGGCCTGATGGCGGACTCTTAGAAGAATGTAAAAACCAAGTTGAAAAGCTTGGAATAGAAAAAAGTGTTCGCTTTATAGGTAAAAGAACAGATGTTCCTGCGTGTTTAAAACTATTTGATATTTATATGTTTCCGTCACTTTTTGAAGGACTTGGAATTGTTCTTTTGGAAGCACAGGCAAGTGGGTGCTTTTGTGTTGCTTCGGACGGGGTTTCACCTGAAGTTGACCGTGGCTTAAATTCTGTTCATTTTATTTCTCTTAAAAAAAATGAAACAGATTGGGCTAAAGAGATAATTGAAAGTTATAATAATTGGAAAGAACCTGAACAGAAAGTGATTCTAAAAAAATACATTGAATCCGGATTTGAAATTAACGAGGCGCATAAGAAATTGATGAGGATTTATAATGGAAAGTAAGAAAAAGACTGTATACTATGTTTGCTTTTATGCAGAACCTGAATTTGCAGACAATATCACATCATACCCTTCTGTCTGGAGTAAAATCGATTATGTATCTGACACATTGAAAAGAATCGGCTATGATGTTTGCTATGTTTGTCCGGTTATTCCAAATAAAGGCAACTTTAGAAGAAAAACGGTACAAAAAGATGATCATGAAAAACATATCTATTTCTCAGCGTTTAGTAATAAGAAATCGAACCTGTTAGGTAAGTTAAACAATTTTTGGCAAATGCTTCAATTATTGATGTATTTACTTACAAATAAAAAATCGAATGACCGTATATTAATATATCATTCAATGTATCATATCTTTTGGGCTACTGCGTTGAAAAAAATCTTTAGAAAAAAATATTTTTTAGAAATAGAAGATGTTTATTCGGCGTTATCGCCTGACGGTAATGCTTATGAAAAGAAAGAATGGGATTTTTTTGAAGCAGCCGATGGATACCTTTGTGTAAATGCCTTGATAAGAGATAAAATACATAATCCTGCACCAAAGATTATATCTCATGGCAGATATGTCGTTTCAAATCGGGTAGAAAACAGAATAACAAGCAAATGTCGATTAGTGTATGCAGGAGTAATTGAACAAGAGCGTAAAGGTGCTTTTTTGGCAGTTGAAACAATGAAATATTTACCCGAAAATTACGAACTTGTTATTCTTGGATTTGGAAATGAAAAAAATATTTGCGCTCTCAAGGAAATAATAAAAAATATAAATGCCCAAAAGGGTTGGTGTTGTATCAAGTATTTAGGATATATGGCAGGAGAAGAATATTTGCGTGAATTGCAAAAATGTAGTATCGCACTGAGCACGCATATGTACGATGACACAAATATGAAGTCTGCCGATTATACATTTCCGTCTAAATTATTGGTTTATATGGGTAACGGATTGCATATTGTTGCACAAGATTTAAAATGTTTACGAACATCCGAAATCAGCGATTATATAACGTATTATGATAGCCCTGTGCCGCAGTTGGTTGCCAAAGCAATCATGTCAGTGGATATGAAAAAGGAATATAACAGCAGAAATAGAATCAGTGAATTAGACAAATGCTTTACTAAAGACATTTTGAAATTATTTAATGATTATGGAGAAAAGTAATGAAAATATTTTGGCTGTTTGATAGACTAAGAAACAAGATTAAAAGAAAATATCGACACAAAGTGTTTAAAGAAATGATTAATTGTAGCCATAATGATTTTTCTATTGTAGGTGATATTACTGTTATAAACAGAAACATAAAATTAGGACATAATGTTACAATATATCCTGATGTAATGTTTTTTGGTGATGGACTTATTGAAATTGGAGATAATGTCGATATAGGAAACGGAACCCTTATTTATTCTTCGAAATCTGGTGGGGTAAGTATTGGGAAAAACTCAATGATAGCAGCACAATGCTATATTATTGACACAGATCATGGTATAGAAAAAGAAAAATTAATTCGTGAACAAAATAATACTGCTGCCAAGGTTACAATAGGTGAAGATTGTTGGATTGCTGCAAATTTTACAGTATTAAAGGGAAGCCAAATAAATGATGGCGCTGTTGTGGGTGCCAAATCTTTGGTAAAGGGAAATGTAGAGTCGAATTCTATTGTTGTTGGCGCTCCGTGCAGAAAAATAAAAATGAGAGAGTAGAAAATGAATAGAAAAATAGGTGTAATTTTATCTTATGTGTTAATGGTTTTTGAAGTGTTATCAACGCTCCTTTTAACTCCGTTTATAATAAGAACATTAGGCCAAGCCGAGTATGGCGTGTATAAACTTGCTTTTGCAATAAATGCATATTTACTGCTGTTAGATTTAGGCATCGGTAATGCAATAGTGAGATATATAGCAAAATATAAGTCAGAAGGCAATGTGAAAAAAGAACGACAGTTCTTTTCAGTAGCAATAGTATTTTATTTGATAATAGCTTTAATTGCAATAATAGCCGGTATTGTTTTGGTTTTTATATTTCCATCTGTATTTTCAAAAGGTTTAAATCAAGAAGAAATACGTCTTGGCCAAATATTGCTTGGAATTACTATGGTGAATTCTGCAATAACTCTTGGCACAGCTCCTTACAATAATGTTTTAATAGCATATGAAAAATTTGCAGTATCCCGAAGTGCTTCGATAGTTCAAATTATTTTCAGAATGATTTTAACATATGTTGTTTTAAAACTTGGTTGGGGAAGTATTGGAATTGTTTGTGTAAATTTATTAATGACAATACTTTGTAGAGCATATTTTGCTGTTTTTGTATTTGCCAAAATCAAATTGAAACCTCTATTTAAAAATATTGAATTGAGTTTTATAAAAGAAATAGTTGTTTATTCTTCATTAATACTATTGCAAATGGTTGCAACGCAACTTAATTCATCAGTAGACCAAATTTTAATAGGCTCTTTAGTCAAATCATCTGCCGTGATATTGGCGGTTTATAGTGTCGGAACACAAATAGTGCAATATTTTCAATCTATTGGAAATGCATTTACAAATGTCTTGATGCCCGGAGTAGTTCGTTTAGTTGGAACGAATGCTACTTCAAAAAGTTTAACTGATGAAATGATACGTATAGGACGAATAATATTTATGGCTTTAAGTGTTATTTATGTGGGGTTTATTGTATGTGGAAGAGAATTCATAGTACTATGGGCAGGAAATGATAATACAAACGCTTATTATGTTACGGCTATATTGATGTCTGCATATATTATAATTTTAACCGAATCGATTGGATCACAAATATTATGGGCTCTTAATGAACATAAAGAGCAATCTTTTATGAAAATTGCGGTTGTGTTACTAAATATTTTATTGACAGCATTCCTTATAAAATGGAATCCGCTTATTGGAGCAACAATAGGTACTTTTATTTCACTGTTTTTAGGTGATGTAGTTGTATTAACTATTATATTAAAAAAGAAATTAAAAATAAATTTAAAGGATTATTTTTTTGGACTGATAAAGGGAATTTTGCCTTGTGTAATCATTTCAGGATTATGCGGTGTTGTGATAAATCAGTTTTTACCACAAGGCTGGTTATGGCTTTTGATTAAAATTGCTGTAATTGTGACTGCTTATATTGTTATGATGTTCGTATTTGGAATGAACAAATATGAAAAAAATCTCATATTATCAATGCTGAAAAAAGTTAAAAATAACGGAGGAAAATAACATGTCTTTATTTACAGGAAAAACATTAATGATAACAGGTGGAACGGGGTCATTTGGTAACGCTGTTCTCAACAGGTTTTTAAAAACCGACATTGGCGAGATTCGTATTTTTTCTCGTGACGAGAAAAAGCAGGACGATATGCGTCACGAATTTCAGGCAAAGATGCCGGAGGTTGCCGACAAAATTAAGTTTTACATCGGTGATGTTCGTGATTTGCAGTCGGTAAAGGGTGCAATGCACGGCGTTGATTACATATTCCATGCAGCAGCTTTAAAGCAAGTTCCGTCTTGCGAATTTTTCCCTATGGAGGCTGTAAGAACTAATGTTATCGGTACTGATAATGTGCTTACGGCAGCTATCGAAGAGGGTGTTGAGTGCGTAATTTGCCTTTCGACTGACAAGGCTGCTTACCCTATTAATGCGATGGGTATTACAAAAGCTATTGAGGAAAAGGTTTCGGTTGCTAAGTCGAGAATGTCGGGCAAGACTAAGATTTGCTGCACCCGCTACGGCAATGTTATGTGTTCTCGTGGCTCGGTTATTCCGCTTTGGATTGACCAAATTAAGAGCGGCAATCCGATTACTATTACCGAGGGTTCAATGACTCGTTTCATTATGTCGCTTGAAGAGGCAGTTGACCTTGTTCTTTTCGCATTTGAACACGGTGAAAACGGTGACTTGCTTATTCAAAAAGCTCCTGCTTGCACAATTCAGACTCAGGCTGAGGCCGTTTGTGAACTTTTCGGCGGCAAAAAAGAAGATATTAAAGTTATCGGTATTCGTCACGGCGAGAAAATGTATGAAACACTTCTTACAAATGAAGAATGTGCAAAGGCTGTTGATATGGGCAATTTCTACCGTGTTCCTGCCGATAATCGTGGACTTAACTATGATAAATATTTCAAGGAGGGTGACGAAAAGAGAAACACTTTAACCGAGTTCAACTCTAACAATACCCGTCGTCTTAACCTTGAAGAAACTAAAGAAAAGATTGCAAGCCTTTCTTATATTCAGGAAGAACTTGCAAAGATGGACAAGTAATCGGAGGCAGAAATGGGCAAATTCGATAATGTTAAATGGAAAGAAAACGGCAAGCTTAAACTTCTTATAATCGTAGGTACAAGGCCGGAGATTATAAGGCTTGCGGCTGTAATTAATAAAACCCGCAAATATTTTGATGTCATTTTGGCTCATACAGGTCAAAATTACGACTATAATTTAAACGGTGTGTTTTTCAAAGATTTAAAGCTTGACGACCCTGAGGTTTACCTTGACGCTGTCGGTGATGACCTCGGCGAAACTTGCGGAAATATTATTGCTCAAAGCTATAAGCTTATGGCTGAAATTAAGCCTGACGCAGTGCTTGTTTTGGGCGATACAAACAGTTGCCTTTCGGTTATCGGTGCTAAAAGGCTTCATATTCCGATTTTCCATATGGAGGCAGGCAACAGATGCAAGGACGAGTGCTTGCCGGAGGAAACTAACAGAAGAATCGTTGATATTATTTCGGATGTGAATATGGCTTATTCGGAGCACGCAAGAAGATACCTTGCAGATTGCGGCTTGCCAAAAGAGAGAACTTATGTTACAGGCTCTCCTATGGCAGAGGTTTTGCACAATAATTTGGCTGAAATCGAAGCTTCCGATATTCACGAAAAATTAGGACTTGAAAAGGGTAAGTATATTCTTCTTTCGGCTCACCGTGAGGAAAATATTGATACAGAAAAGAACTTTTTAAGCCTTTTCAATGCTATTAATAAAATGGCAGAAAAGTATGATGTGCCTATTCTTTATTCTTGCCATCCGAGAAGTAAAAAGAGGCTTGAATCAACAGGCTTTAAGCTTGATAAAAGAGTTATTCAGCACGAGCCGCTCGGTTTTCACGACTATAACTGCTTGCAGATGAACGCTATGGCAGTTGTGTCTGATTCGGGTACTTTGCCGGAGGAAAGCAGCTTTTTCACATCGGTAGGTCATCCTTTCCCTGCTGTTTGTATTCGTACTTCGACCGAAAGGCCGGAGGCTATAGATAAGGCTTGCTTTATCATTTCCGGTATTGACGAAAAAGGCTTGCTTCAAGCAGTTGATACGGCTATTGAGATGAATAATAACGGCGACTACGGTATTCCTGTTCCTGATTATATTGAGGAAAATGTAAGCACAAAGGTTGTTAAAATTATCCAAAGCTATACAGGAATTGTTAATAAAATGGTTTGGAGAAAAGAAATCGACTGATTTTATTCGATTTTGAATATGCTAAATGAGTAAAGATATTGCAAAAGTATTTTTTAACTTAATAGAATGTGAACTTAAAAATAAAAAAGTTCAAAATATCGTTTTAACTGATGATGAAGTTAAAGAACTTTTTAATCTTTCAAAAAATCACGATGTTATCAATCTTATTGCAGATGCTTTAATTAAAAATGATTTAATTAAAATGTCATCGCCTTATTATCCTAAATTTAAGTATGAACTTAAATATTCAGCAGGTTTTGTAGCTAATTTGGAATATGAGCTTGAGCATATTAAATCTGTTTTTGAAAAAAATAAAATTGAGTATATATTGCTAAAGGGCAGTGTGCTTAGAAATTATTATCCCGAACCTTGGATGAGGACAAGCTGCGATATTGACATTTTAGTTCACGACGAACAGCTTGATAAGGCAGTAAAAGTGTTAACCCAAACAGGATACAGGGTTGAGGGTAACAAGCATTATCACGATATTAATTTGTACGCTCCGGGCGGTATGCACCTTGAGCTTCATCATAATATTAAAGAACGTGAAGAAAAAATGGATAAGGTTTTGGATGAGGTATGGCAACATTCAACTAAGTTAAATGGGTTTGAATATGCCGAAAGTCCTGAATTTTTCCTTTTTCATCACATTGCTCATATGGCATATCATTTTATACACGGCGGTTGCGGAATCAGAAGTTTTATTGACTTGTGGATTTTTGAAAATAAAATTGATATTGATGATGAAAAATATCGTGCTTTGCTTAAACAGGCTAATCTTGAAAAATTTGAAAAGTACGCTTTTGATTTAATGCACTATTGGCTTGATAACGGAGAGCCTAATGAGCAAATACTGATGATGGAGCATTATATCTTGACGGGCAGCACTTATGGCTCAAATGAAAAAAGCGTTGTTATCGGCAATTATAAGGCAGGCAGTAAGTTTAAGTATTTTTTAAACAGAATTTTTATGCCGCTTGAGGACCTCGCAACGATTTATCCTAAGCTTTATAAACACAAGTGGCTGTTGCCGTTTTATCAAATTTGCAGATGGACTAAAATTTTCAAGAAAAGAAAAAGTATTAAACAAGAGATTAATCTTACTGTTAATTCAAAAGAAGATTATTCCATAGATATGATGAAAAATTTGGATTTAATCAACTGATTTTGGAGAAAGAAATGAACATATTAGTAACAGGCGCTAAGGGTATGGTCGGTACAGCCCTTGTCAACAACCTTAAAAATATAAAAGACGGCAAAAACAAAACTCGTCCAAACATAATAATTGACGAGATTTTTGAATATGATATAGACTCAAGCGAAGCTGAGCTTGAAGAATACTGCCAAAAAGCCGATTTTGTTTTTAACCTTGCAGGTGTAAACAGACCGAAAAACGAAGAAGATTTTATGAACGGCAATTTCGGCTTTGGATCATTGCTTTTAGATACACTTAAAAAGTATAATAATAAGGCAACCGTTATGCTTTCGTCGTCTGTTCAGGCTACGCTTTCAGGTCGTTTCGGCAACAGTGAATACGGCAGGAGCAAAAAAGCAGGCGAAGATTTGTTTTTTGACTATGGCAAGGAAACAGGTGCAAAGGTTGCGGTTTACCGTTTTCCTAATTTAATGGGCCATTCAAGACCTAAGTATAATTCTGCCGTTTCAACTTTTTGCTGGGCAGTGGCTAATGACGAATCTTTTACCGTAACGGACCCAAAGGTTGAGCTTGAACTTTTATATATTGATGATTTGGTTGAGGGTATGTTTGACCTTTTGGAGGGTAAGGAAAAGCACTGCGAATTTGATTCAGTTGAAACCGTGCCTGACGATAAGGGTAAATTCTGCTTTGTTGAAACTACTCATAAGGTTACGCTTGGTGAAATTGTGGAGCTTTTGAATGAGTTTAAAGCACAACCTACTACTTTGATGATGCCGAAAATGCCTGACGGCAGCTTTGCAAAAAAACTTTACAGCCTTTATTTAACATATCTTCCGACTGATAAATTTAAGTATGCGCTTAAAATGAATGTCGATAACCGTGGCTCGTTTACCGAGCTTGTGCATACAAAAGATTGCGGTCAGGTAAGTATTAATATCAGTAAGCCGGGTATTACAAAAGGTCAGCATTGGCACAACAGTAAATGGGAACTTTTCATTGTTGTTTCAGGTCACGGACTTATTGAGGAACGCAATATTAACACAGGTGAAAAGGTCAGCTTTGAAGTTTGGGGCGATAAAATCGAGGCTGTGCATATGATTCCCGGTTGGACTCATAATATTATTAATCTTAGTGACACCGAAGATTTGGTTACGGTTATGACTTGTAATGAAATTTTTAACCCAAATAAACCCGATACATTTTTTGAAGAGGTATAATTTTAGGAGTTGAGGTAATTGGATATTGTTACAACGCTTTATAATGTAAGCAATGAAAAAATATTATTTATCCTGCTCGCTTTTTCTCTTATTTTAGGTATCGGCAAACGGCTTTTTGTGCTGAAGAAGTGCTACAATTATATAATTGCGGCATTTCTCTTTTTGTATGTGATTTTTATACTTTATATCACTTTGTTTTCACGGCTCAATACAGAGTCGGCAGGTGATTACAGCCTGATTCCGTTTCACTCGTACTATTTGGCGGCTCACGGAATGAAAGAAATGATTAGAGAATCAATACTCAATATTCTCTTTTTCTATCCGTTCGGTTTCATTTTCAGCAGTTTGAATGTTGGCAAAATCAATTCAAAGCGGTGGATGATTATTCCGATTTCCTGTGCACTTAGCTTTATTATCGAACTTTCGCAATATGTTTTCAAACTCGGCTATGCGGAAATTGACGATGTTATTCATAATACACTCGGATGTGCGCTCGGACTTCTTTTCTGCATTTTGCTTGAAAAAGCGTTTAGTTACAAACCGTCTAAATAAAAATACCGTAGGGGCGAACATTGTTCGCCTCAGCGTGTAGAAAAAGCCAAATAATAAATTTCTACACGCTGGAGAATGTTGAGAAAGTGAGATAAATTTTGTATTTTGCGAGTGGGAGCTGTACGACGGTACTGCCCCCGAGCAAAAGACAAAAAGTGCCAAAAATGGCTTGAACTCTATGTTCACGCCATTTTTCAAATTCTAATTTATTAGAATGCTTTTGGCAGGAGCAAGTCCATGCCCTACAAATAGTCCTGCCGAATTTTTAAAACTCGGCACGGTTTAGCCATTTTATCGACAGTCTGGGGCGAACATTGTTCGCCTTTATTTTTGTATTCTATCGGCAAAAAACAATAAAAAGTGAGTGCAAAAGCGAAAAATTTTGCCGACAAGATTAATTTATAGTCTACCCTTGACAATGGCACCTGCGGCAGCAAGGACTATAAGCAGTTTTTTGAATGATACCGGAAGTTCGCCGGAGGATTATAATTTGATTTTGACAGGTGATTTGGGATACACGGGCAGTCAGCTTCTCTATGAACTTCTTGAAAAGGAACACAATATTAAATTAAAAGGCTTTCATAAGGATTGCGGAACGCTCATTTTTGATTTGAAAAAGCAGGATGTAAATTCCGGAGGCTCCGGCTGCGGCTGCAGCGCAAGCGTGCTTTGCTCTCATATTTTAAAGCAAATGGACAAGGGGATTTTGAAAAAGGTACTTTTTGTTGCTACGGGTGCACTTATGTCTCCTACTTCAAGCAAGCAAGGCAATTCAATCCCGGGTATAGCCCATGCGGTTTTACTTGAGAGGTGAAAAAATGAAGCATTTTAATAATCTTCGCCTTTTAACATCGTTTAGAGAAATTTCAACTGTTCTTGAAATTATTGCAAAAGCCATGCGAATATTTACGTTTGTTTTGGTGATTTTGCAGGGTATTGCCTTAATTGCCGAGGCTAAAGGCAGTAAAATCAAAAAATTATAACAAATAAAAATTAAGCGTTGGAGATTAGTCGTCCCAACGCTTTTTCTACGGAATATACTTTATATTGTTATAAGACAATATGTGAAATACAAGACATACTGTAACAAAAATATTGCTTTTTCGACAAGCTTTTCATTGACAATGAATATTGCATAATATATAATATATGCGATACAAAAAAATGAAAAAGTTTATTTTTCTCGTTTTCTTTTAATAAGTTTTTAAAGGTTCATGGGGAGTTAATTTGTATCAATGTGGGATAAAGCATAAAGTTTTGCTTTTCATATACCGGCAGAGCTTATGCGTATGTTTTAAGACTTTAGATGCTTGAAATAGTTGCGGTCAATTCGCAACCGATGTCCCGTGTCAAAAGTCTTTTTTTATTGATTTTCGATTATTGTGGGGAGAGAGGATCTGTTTGTGGAGAAAATAAAGAAATTATTTAATATAAAATGGACGCTTGTTTTATATGATGCATTTTTGTATTTAGCTTCATTTATTTTGATGTTTGTACTTAATAAAAGCATAAAAAATATGCAGATAATTGATGTTTTTATTAATTCCTGCGTCGGCTTTTTAATTGTATTTTTGTGCAGATTTTTCGGTAGAATATATAACCAAATTTGGCGCTACGGCGGAATACAATGCTACATAAGATTGCTTTGTACCGATATGCTCGGTATGGTTTTGTATTTGGGCTTTGAGTGCGGCCTTTGCAATTTGCTTGGTTTCCAACGCTTTACCATTTCAAAAATCATTGCCATGATGTCGTTTAATACTCTTCTGGCTCTCGGAATGAGGATGTGTTATCGCTATTGCTTTAAATACGGTAATGAACTTAGCGCAAAGGGAAAACTTATGAGACTGCTTATCAGAATTTTTGCCTTTGGAATGAGTATAAGGAAGGATGGCGAGGCACATAAAATTTATGTTGCAATTGTAGGTGCGGGAAATGTCGGTGTAAGCCTTGCGGAGGAGCTTCTTAACAATAAAAATACATCATATACTCCCGTATGCTTTTTTGATACAAATAAGGACAAAGCAGGCAGGGATATTTACGGGATACCTGTTTTTCAGGCGAAACTGAACAATACCTTTGATATACTTAAAGATTACGGCGTGAAAGAGATTATTTTTGCGCTTCCTCCTTCAACGGAAAATACAGCAGAACTTTACGATTATTATAAAAAATCGAATTGCAAGATTAAAATATATGATTATCCGTCGTTTCAAACTGCCGGTAAAAAGCGACAGCTTCGTGAATTTGAGATTGAGGATTTGCTTTTTAGAAAGCCGATTGAGATTTCAGATGAAAAGACTTTGGGTTATTATGCAAATAAGGTCGTCCTTATTACGGGCGGTGGTGGTTCAATAGGCAGTGAACTTTGCCGTCAGCTTGCAAAAATGAGCCCTAAGCAAATTATAATTTTAGATATTTATGAAAACGGTGTTTACGATGTTCAGCAAGAATTGAAGTTTAAATACGGCAACAAGCTTGATTTAGAGGTCGAAATTGCTTCAATTACGGATAAAGACGCAATGAGCGTGGTGTTTGAAAAATATCATCCCGATATCGTGATTAATGCAGCTGCGCACAAGCATGTTCCACTTATGGAGCATAACTGTGTCGAGGCAATAAAGAATAATGTTTTCGGAACTGAAAATGTACTTGAACTTTGCGAAGAATACGGTGTAGACAGATTTATGATGGTTTCTACCGACAAGGCGGTTAATCCGACTAATGTTATGGGTGCGACAAAGCGTATGTGCGAAATGATTGCACAATCTTATGCATCAAGGGGCAAGGTTAAGTGCTCTTGCACAAGATTTGGCAATGTTCTCGGCTCGGCAGGCTCAGTAATACCGCTGTTTAAAAGGCAGATTGCGGCAGGCGGCCCTGTAACGCTTACTGATAAGAGAATTATTCGTTATTTTATGACTATTCCGGAGGCTTTGCAGCTTGTGCTTCAATCGGGTGCAATAGCTAAAAACGGTGAAATTTTTGTGCTTGATATGGGTCAGCCGATTAAGATTTATGACCTTGCAAAGAATATGATTAAACTTTCTGCCGCACAAAATATTGAAATTATTGAAACAGGTCTTCGTCCGGGCGAAAAGCTATATGAGGAATTGCTTGTAAGAACTGACGAGTTGGATACTACGGAAAATGATTTGATTTTTGTTGAAAAGGAAAAGCCGATTTCTTACGATGAGGTCGAGCAAAAGCTCTCTGTTCTTAAAAATGCGGTCAATTCTAAGAATAACGACTTGGCAAGAGAAGCGCTTCGCTCTGTTATTCCTACATTTAAAAGTCCGGAAGAGGTTAATAAAAACGCAGAAGAATCAATGGAAATGAATATTGTTAAAACAATTTAGTTTTTAAACCTCGCACATTTAATTATAAAAGTTTAAATAAAAACAGCACTCCAAAAGGGGGTGCTGTTTTTTCTTTATATTTGATTATTTTACAAAATCTTGAGCAACCTGAGCAATATGCTCTGCCGAAAGACCAAACTGCTTAAGAAGTTCAACAGCAGGACCGCTGTGTCCGAATTCGTCATTAACGCCGATACGTTTAACGGGAGTAGGGCAATTTTCGCTAAGGCAAGCGCAAACTGCCTCGCCAAGACCGCCAATAATGTTATGCTCCTCAACAGTGATAACTCTGCCGGTTTTCTTAGCCGATTTTATAACAAGCTCCTCGTCAAGCGGCTTGATTGTTGCAATATTGATGATTTCTGCGCTGATACCCTTAGCCTCAAGAGCCTTGCCTGCTTCAATCGCCTCGTTTACCATAAGGCCGTTTGCGATAATTGAAACGTCTGAGCCTTCCTTAATAACTTCGCCCTTGCCGATTTCAAATTTATAATTCTCACTGTGGAAAACAGGAACAGCAAGTCTGCCGAATCTGAGATAAACAGGACCTTCATACTTATATGCTGCCTTTACCGCTTGCCTTGCCTCGATATCGTCAGCCGGGCAAATAACAACCATACCCGGAATTGAACGCATAAGCGCAAAGTCCTCGCAACACTGGTGTGAAGCGCCGTCCTCACCAACTGAAATACCTGCATGTGTTGCGCCGATTTTAACATTAAGATGAGGATAACCGATTGTATTTCTAACCTGCTCAAATGCTCTGCCTGCGGCGAACATTGCGAAGCTTGAAGCGAACGGAACAAGCCCCATTGTGCTGAGTCCTGCGGCAACGCACATCATATTTGACTCTGCAATACCGCAGTTAAAATGACGGTCTGGATATGCTTTTTTGAAAATTCCTGTTTTTGTTGCTGCTGAGAGGTCAGCGTCCAATACTACAAGCTTGTCGGCACCTTCGCTTGCCAATTCCTTAAGCGCATTACCGTAGCTTTCACGTGTAGCTATTTTCTTAATTTCTGCCATAATTACGCCTCCTCAATTTCTGCAAGCTTTGCTTTAAGCTCGTTCATTGCAATTTCATATTCCGCATCATTAGGTGCTTTGCCGTGCCAACCAACCTGATTTTCCATATATGATACGCCTAAGCCCTTAACTGTTTTCATAATAATACCGAAAGGCTTACCTGAGCCGATATTTTCGTGGAAAGCATTAAATGCCTTTTCAAGCTCGTCAAAATCGTTGCCGTTAATTTTGATGACGTTAAGACCGAAAGCTTCCATTTTCTTATCGATAGGCTCAGCGTTCATAACGTCCTCACACTTGCCGTCAATTTGAAGACCGTTTACGTCAACAATAACGCAAAGATTGTCAAGCTTATATTGGCTTGCAAACATCATAGCTTCCCAAACCTGACCTTCTTCTATCTCGCCGTCACCCAAAAGAGTGTAAACGTTGATATCCTTATCCAAATATTTAGCTCCCTTTGCCATACCTGCGGCAGCGCTGATACCCTGACCGAGAGAACCTGTTGACATATCAATTCCGGGAACGGTATTCATATTAGGATGGCCCTGAAGGTATGAGCCAATATGACGAAGTGTTTTTAAATCCTCAAACGGGAAAAATCCTTTAAGTGCAAGCGCACTGTAAAGACCGGGTGCACAGTGACCTTTTGAAAGAACAAATCTGTCACGGTTTTCTGCTTTAGGATTTTTAGGGTCAATGTTTTTCATCTCGGCAAAATATAAATATGCAAATAAATCAGCCGAGGAAAGACTTCCTCCCGGATGACCTGCTTTAGCCGAATGTGTGCCTTCGATAATGCCCATTCTTATTTTTGTGGCATTTAAAGAAAGCATTTTTTTAGTTTCTTTATTCATAACTTATAGCCTTTCTGCTTACAACGTAAGCTTTAAGTATAATATATAATATAAACCTCGCAAGGAGGGATTATATTAGAAATTCAATTATTTGTCCTGCTTGGTATAAAACGTATCAAGCACTAACTGCATAAGCTTATCCTTATCGGGATAAAACTCCGCATAAACAAAATCGGCATAATCTTTTTTCGTGCTTTCCTGCATATCGCCCTCAAGAGTTACGGTGTCGAAATTTGTAATACCCTTTGAAAGCATAAGAGATGCAAGATATGTTACATTGGAAAGTGAAAGATTAGTTGTGCTGTATTTGCTTGCGGTGTCATAAAGCCTTGTAACAACACTGAAATCTTGGGTAACGGCAGGAATAACCTGAGATGCAAAAGCCTTAACATATTGAACCTGCCTTGCGGTTCTGTTAAGAGAGGCATTTACAGTGTCCATATCTCTCTGCCTTACATATTTTTCAGTCATATCGCCCGTAAGTTTGATTTTGTCGCCTTTCTTAATTCCAATGTCTTTAAAATCATAAAGCGAATCAACGGTTACGCCGCCGATTGAATCATTAATCGGCGCAATTCCGTTAAGGTCAAGCGCAAAATATTTGGTGATAGGCACATCATAAAGAATACGGCTGATTGAATTTGCGGTATTCTCTGCTGATTTTGCCTTGCCGTCGCCGTAAGCGTAACTTAAGCAAAGCTGCATTTTTTCACTTCTGAGGAAAATTCCGCTTTCGCTGTAAAGGTCAACGTCAACCATAGTATCACGTGGAATGGCAATTGCCTTTGCTTTGCCTGTTTTTGTATTGATTGTAAGCAAAATATCGGCGTCGCTCTGCCCGCCTGTGCCTACGCTTCCGTTGTCAAGACCTAAATCACGCTTGTCAACACCCATAAATGCAATTGCGATAACGTCGCTGTTATAAACATATTTATTGCCGTTATATTCAATTGTTTCCTGATAATTTGTTTGGTCAGGAACATTTTTAAGCTCATTCTTACCGCTTGATTCAAGAAAAGCAATTGTGCCGACGAATGCAAGGATTACTGCTAAAATTATTGCAAGTGCCGAAATTCCGATTTTTGCCGGAATACTCATTTTTTTCTTGTGATGACGGTGGTGTGAAGAATGATGACTTGAAGAATGTGAATGATGCGAGCCGCCGGTATGATGGTGTGAGGAATGATGATGACTGCCCGATGAATGATGATGTTCGCCTGATGAGCTGTGCGCCGAACGATGAATTTCACTTTCGGTTTTCGGAGTAATTTCAAAATCCGACTTTTGCGCTGCGTTCTCTTTTTTCTCCGTTGCCGGTACGTTTTCCTCAAACGAAAAATCTATTTTTTCGCCTTCGTCACTCGAATTCAACGTTTCTTCTATTTCATTTTTTATTTCTTCGCTGATTTGCTCCTTTTTAGGCAAAACGCTTTCGCTTGCTTTGCTTTCTGAAGCCAAAATATCATCAAGAATATTGTCTAAATTAGGGTCAATTGGTTTTTTCATCTTTTACTAATTCTCCGCAAACTAAATATCTACTGCTTTTTTGGTTTGTAATACATGTTGAAAGAACAACGATTTTACTGTTAATTCCAAGCGGTTTATCAAGCTGTGTTCTCACATTTTTAAGGCTTGACGACGGGTTTTGAATTGTATCCTGCCACTGCTTGATTGATTCTTCCTTGTTAAAGTCAAAGCTGTTAAGTATATGACGGTTGTCATACTTGAAGGCTGAAATAATTTGATATGTAAGCCTTCTTTCAGGGGTATAAATGTAGAAATATGGGTGAGAATTAAAGAAATCCTCTTTTTCAAAATAATGAAGCGTTGTAAAAAAAGTGTCCGAATATCCGTTATGCCCGTAAATCACGGTCACAAAATCGTTGAAATCTTTGCTGTTGGCAGCTTCGGTATAAACCGCACCGCTTGCCGACCACGATTTGTCCTCCGCTTTATGCCTCAAATAAAAAGCGTCGTCAGTCTTGCTTTGCACAATGGGATAATCAACCTTTGTGCCGTCTATTTTTATATAAGCATAAATTTCGCTGTTCTTCTTTTTAAGAGATTTGAAATCTATCGGGTTTTTAACAGTGCTCTCAACGCTTTGAGATACAGTTGTGTTTACAGTGCCGCTTTGCGATGGCGTTTCGTTTCTCTTTTGCAGATATGAGCCGCCAAAATAAACACCGACAAAAATCAGCACGAAAACAACTAAAAATATTACAATCAGCTTGATATTCTTTTTTTTCTTGTTATTAAGTTCGTTTTCTTTTGCATTTTCATTATCGTTCATTTTAATCACCGAGTAATTTCATTTTAAAGCAGATATAGTATAACATAAATTAAATAAAAATAATATAGTAATAATGTAAATTTATATTATTTTTATTACAACAAAATAAAAAACCTGCTTGCAAAAGCAAACAGGTTAATTATATGAATACTAATTAGTCATTTTCTTTCTTCTTTGTAGCTGCTAAAACTGCAATACCTGCACCTGCTGCTGCAATTGCACCAGCCATAACAGCACTTGATGCACCTGTTGCAGGAGATTTTGAAGAAGAATTCTTCTTAGGCTCTGTAGCCTTTGTTGTGTCTTTTTCAGTTGCCTTTGTAGTATCATCTGCAAATTCAACAACTGCGTTTACAACAACTGAACCGTTGTTCCAAGAAGTGATAGCTTTCTGAGAAATGAATGTGATAGTCTGTGAACCGTCAGCATTCAAAACCTTTGTATAATCAGTGCCTTCAGCAAGACCGAGTGCTGAAAGGTTATCTGTCCAGCTCTTGAAAGTGCCTTCACCGTTATAAGTGAAAGTAACTGACTTCTTAGTCTGAGCGTTTACGCTGTAAGTAACGCCCTGTCTTGTTTCGCCGTTTACTGTAGTTTGAGCTTTGCCCTCTTCAAGAGTAGCTGCTGTAGGGCTGCTTACGTTAGCTGCCATAGCTGGAACGGTTACTGCAAACATAGATACAGCCATCATAGCTGCGATGACTAATGAAATGATTTTTTTCATAATTAATACACCTCAATCTAAATAATACAATTGTATCGGGATTTTAGACAATTATAACATTATCTTACCCAAAAGTAAAGCGTTTTTTAAAATTTGTTGTATAAAATTATATATACACAAGGTATTGCGATACATACTTTTTGCTTAGGACATATGTTGTATTTACATTAACTCTTTAAAAATAAAATTCATTGTGTTATACTGTTTATATTAACAAAGTCGAGGAAAATTTTATGTACGATAAATACAAAATCAGTATTAGAAAAAATTATGACTTATTGCTTGCACCGTTCATAACGGCGGCAATACTTCTTGCCTGTTTTATAATTGGAAAAATATATCCTTTCGGAAGCAATAATGTTGAATACTATGATATGGCACAGGGAATTATACCTAATTTTTATCATATTTGGGATGCATTGCACACTAAGGATACGGCGCTTTGCTTTAATTGGTATTCGGGCTTAGGTGTTAACGATACGGCAAACGCTTCGCTGTCTGTATTTTGGTTTGCGCTTCTTGTTTTGCCGAGGCGCCTTGTGGGAAAAGCGATGGGTCTTTATGTCATAATGACTTTTTCGCTTTCGGCTTTCACCTCTGCGCTTTTTTTAAAAAAAGCAACTAAAGCCAAACCGTTTATGACAACTCTTTTGTCAATTTGCTATGCCTTTTGCGGTTTTTCCGTTATGTATTACACGAATGCATGGCAGGATACGGTTTTGCTTTTTCCTCTTTATATGCTCGCATGGTATGCACTTATGAAAAAAGGCAAAATTTTGCCTTACATATTAATGACGGTGCTTAATGTGCTTTGCGGATACTATGTTTTTATTTTGCTTGTTTTTTATGTTTTCTTTATGAGCTTTTTGTATATTAAAACAATAGACAATAAAGAAAACAGAAAAAGACGTGCTTTTGAACTCGGACTTTCAACCGTTTTGGGCTTTGGGTTATCCGGTGTTGTTCTTTTGCCCAAGCTTTCGCAAACTCTTTCAAGCGAAAGATTTTTGAGCGAAACGGGTTTTGATTTTTCACAAATCGTAAAACAGTATCTTGAAATCGTAAGAACTTATGTTTGCAAGAGTGACGATAAATGGGCAATGCTGTTTTGCGTTTCTTTACCGCTTGCCGTAATGATTTTGGGTATAATTAAAAACAGAAAAAACAAGAAAATCAATATCTTTTTTGTGCTTAATATTTTGCTTCTTGCCGTGCTTATCGTTTGTGAGGGCGCAAATGCGTTAATGCATTTCGGCGATTATAAATATTTTCCTATGAGAATGGGCTATGCGCTTGCATTTTCGTTTGTTTGGGCAGCAGGATATTATTCAAAATATTTAAAATTAAATAAGCTCGATTTTAACGAAAAAACAGGGAAAAACGCTTTGCTTGTTTTATTCAATTTTGCTTTGTTTGTTTGCCTTACGGTATTAACGTATTTTGTGCTTAAAAAGCTTGACGGCGCTTATGAATTTAAGTATTCCGTGCTTTATGCAATGCCTGTTTTGATATCAATTTATCTTGTTATTTTTTGCAGTAAAAACAAGGTGGTTGATTACAAAACGGCGCTTTCGCTTGTGCTTGCCGAAACGCTTGCTTTGAGTATGATTTTTATTCCTTATTGGCAGACGGATATGCTTGAAAAAGAGCATAATCCTCAGTATATTTCAACGTCGCAGTCACTTGTCAAAAAGCTTGATATCGAAACTTCAAAAACAGACAGAATTAAAACCGTAGGCACTACTTTAAACTGCAATTACGGCACAATTATGCAAAGAGCAACGCTTGCCGATTGGACCCATCTTATTCCGTCAGATATTCAAAGCTCGCTTATTTCACTTGGCTACAGCAGTGAATACACACGCCTTCATGACAGCGGAGGAACTGCTTTTACGGATGCGATTTTGGGAATTAAAAATGTTCTTTCAGTTAAAAGCGAAAGCCCTGAGCTTTACGATAAAATTTCCAAGAAAAAAGGGTATAATTACTATAAGTGCAAATATACCTTGCCTTATGCAATGGCTGTCGATAAGAGCATTTTGGACATTAAGGTTGAAAATGCAAATTGGATGGAGCTTAATAATCAGCTTTATAAATCCCTTACCTCGACTGATGAAAATATAGTTGAAAACGGAAACCTTGCACTTAAATCAAAGACGGATGAAACGGAAATTTATACCTTTAAATCAGAAAAAGGCAATATTTCCTATTTTAAGCTTGACGGTGCGGGCGGAGTAAGGATTTACGTTGACGGTAAGGCTTTAAGAATACCGTCGATTGACAGGGAAAAAGCGAAAAAGTATCCCGGCAGATTTAACAGAAATCTTATTTGCCTCGGCGATTTGGGGGATAAAGAGGTCGAAATAAGGCTTGAGCTTAAAGAGGGCAAGTATCAAGACCAAAAGAATTTCAGGAAAAACAATCTCGGCGACGATGATATAAGAAATAAAAATTTCGGCGTTGAAATCGGTCTTATGAGCCTTGAAAAACTTCAAAAGATTTGCGATATGTATAACAATTCCGGCGACGTTTCGACTCAAAATTATTCGCTTGATATTAAGAATGTAAAGGCTGAAAACAAAGATAAAGTATTGCTGATTCCTTTGCAATATAACGGCTGCTGGAGTGCCGATGTAAACGGTAAAAATGCCGAAGTCAGAAGTGTTATGTCGCTTTTGACTGCGGTTGAATTAAACGGCGAAAACAATAATATTTCAATGAAATTTACGCCGACAGGCTTTAAAACCGGCGTGATAATAAGTGTTGTAAGTGCCGTACTTTTTGCTGTCGTTTTGATTCTTAGAAGAAAAGAAAGGTTTGCTCCAAATGCACTTTGCTCGTTTGTTTATGCGCTTTATTCATTGGCATTTTGCGTTGCAGGCATTGCGGTTTACATTATTCCTTTTGCTTTTTTGATTTATCATAAACTTATTAAATGATTTGAAAAAAAGTGCCGAATATGCTCGATTTTTATAGAACGAAAAATATTTTTGTTGCAAAGAGTATGTTGATATGTTAAACTGTATTTGGTTTATTATAATAATATGTCGGAATATATATTATTTTATTCGGCATAAACATAACGGAGGTTAAAAATGAAAGTAGTAATTCTTGCAGGCGGATACGGTACCCGCATCAGCGAAGAAAGCCAAAACAAGCCGAAGCCTATGATTGAACTCGGTGGCTATCCTATCCTTTGGCATATTATGAAAACTTATTCCCATTACGGATATAACGAGTTTGTAATTTGCGCAGGCTATAAGCAATATGCAATTAAAGAATATTTTGCTAACTATTTTCTTCATTGCTCAGATGTTACATTTGATTTTACCGCATCTAATAAAATGACTGTTCACAGCGAGCATGCAGAGCCTTGGAAGGTTACTGTTGTCGATACCGGCCTTGATACAATGACAGGCGGCAGAGTAAAGCGTATTCAGCCTTATATCGGCGATGAGCCTTTTATGCTTACTTACGGCGACGGCGTTGCAGACGTTGATATTAACAAGCTTGTTGAATTTCATAAGCAACACGGCCATATTGCAACTATGACTGCTGTTTCGGTAGGTCAGCGTTTTGGTTGCCTCGGTATTGAGGACGACCTTACCATTTCTTCGTTCAGAGAAAAGAGCGATATGGACGGCAGCCGCATCAATGCAGGCTTTATGGTGCTTGAACCTAAGATTTTCGATTTTATCGAGGGTGATTCAACAGTATTTGAAAAGGCTCCTCTTGAAACAGTTGCTTCTATGGGTGAGCTTGACGCATATATTCATAACGGTTTTTGGAAGCCTATGGATACCCTGAGAGAGAAGATGCAGCTTGAAGAAATGTGGGCAAACGGCACTGCTCCGTGGAAGGTTTGGTAAAAAATATGGATTTATCGTTTTATAAAGGCAAAAAAGTGCTTGTAACAGGTCATACGGGCTTTAAAGGCTCTTGGCTTTGCAAAATTCTTGTAAATGCCGGCGCAAATGTAGTAGGCTATTCAATTGACCCGCCTACAAATCCGAGTCTTTTTGAACTTTCGGGTATTAAAAATGAAATGACGTCATATATTGCGGACATTCGTGACCTTGATAAGCTTAAAGAAGTTTTTGAAAAGGAGCAGCCGGAACTTGTGTTCCACCTTGCCGCTCAGCCGATTGTTCGTGACAGCTATAAAATGCCTGTTTACACTTATGAAACCAACGTAATGGGCACTGTAAATATTTGCGAGTGTGTAAGGCTTTTTGATTGCGTTAAGTCTTTCCTTAATATCACGACGGACAAGGTTTATGAAAATCAGGAAACCAACGTTGCTTTTACAGAGGATATGCCGCTTGACGGATATGACCCTTATTCAAACAGTAAATCTTGCTCTGAGCTTGTTACTCACAGTTATAAAAAGTCGTTTTTTACCGATGGCCGTGTTGCTGTTTCTACTTCAAGGGCAGGTAATGTTATCGGCGGCGGTGACTTTGCAAATGACAGAATTATTCCCGACTGTGTAAGGGCGGTTGAAAAAGGCGATACTATTATTGTTCGTAATCCTAATTCGACAAGGCCTTATCAGCACGTGCTTGAGCCGCTTAAAATTTATCTTATGATAGTTGAGGCTCAATATAAAAATCACGAGCTTGAGGGATATTATAATGTAGGTCCTAATGATTGCGATTGCAGAACTACGGGTGAGCTTGTTACTCTTTTCTGCAAGCTTTGGGGCGACGGTGCAAGCTGGAAGGATGTAAGCGAGGCTAATGCGCCTCACGAGGCTAACTTTTTAAGGCTTGACACAACTAAGGTTAAAACAGTTTTCGGCTGGCAGCCACGCTGGAGCGTTGAAGAGGCAGTCGAAAAGATTGTTGAATGGACCAAGGTATATTTTGACGGCGGAGATATTTCCGCTATTATGGATAAACAAATTAATGAATTTTTTGAATTGGAGGACTGACTGAATGTTAGAAAATAAGACAGAGGAACAGGCAAAAGAAGAAATACTTGCAATGGTTGCGGAATACTGCGACAAATTTAAGGCAAAGCCGCCATATAAAGAGGGCGACAGAATCCCTTATGCAAGCCGTGTGTTTGATAATAAAGAAATGACAAATCTTGTTGACTCGGCTCTTGAGTTTTGGCTTACAGCCGGCAGATATTGCGATAAGTTTGAAAAGGATTTCGGCAAATATCTCGGCGTTAAATATGTTTCACTTGTAAACTCAGGCTCATCTGCAAACCTTCTTGCTTTTGCAACGCTTACTTCTCCGCTTCTCGGTGACAGAAGAGTAAACAGAGGAGACGAGGTTATTACTGTAGCAGCAGGATTCCCTACAACTGTAGCTCCTATTATTCAGTACGGCGCAGTTCCTGTATTTGTTGATTTAACAATTCCGCAGTATAATATCGACGCTTCACAGCTTGAAGCTGCACTCAGCGATAAAACAAAGGCAGTTATGATTGCTCATACACTCGGTAATCCTTTTGACCTTCAGGCTGTTAAGGATTTTTGTACTAAGCATAACCTTTGGCTTATTGAGGATAACTGCGACGCACTCGGCAGTAAATATGTAATTGACGGCGAGGAAAAATTTACGGGTACAATCGGCGATATCGGCACATCAAGTTTCTATCCTCCGCACCATATGACAATGGGTGAGGGCGGTGCTGTTTATACTAACGACCCGCTTCTTAACAAGATTGCACGTTCAATGCGTGATTGGGGACGTGATTGCGTTTGCCCGTCAGGTATGGACAACCTTTGCGGTCACCGTTTTGATAAGCAATACGGTGAGCTTCCTCTCGGCTATGACCATAAGTATGTATATTCACACTTTGGATTTAACCTTAAGGCAACTGAAATGCAGGCGGCAGTAGGCTGCGCTCAGCTTGAAAAATTCCCTTCATTTGTTGAAAGAAGACGCCATAATTTTGACAGACTTCATAAGGCTCTTGAAGCTGTTTCCGATAAACTTATTCTTCCTGTTCCTGCCCAAAACAGCACTCCTTCATGGTTCGGTTTCCTTATCACTTGTAAAGAGGGCACTTCTAAAAATACAGTAGTTCAGTATTGCGAGGATCACGGCGTTCAAACAAGAATGCTTTTCGCCGGCAATATTACAAAGCAGCCTGTATTTGACGAAATGAGAAAGTTGGGTAAGGGTTACAGAGTAATCGGCGATCTTTCGGTTACAGACAGCATTATGAACAATACCTTCTGGATTGGTGTATATCCGGGAATGACTGACGAAATGATTGATTATATGGCTAAAACAATCATTGAGGCAGTAAATCTTTAATTTAAATGTTTTTAAGCAAGGCTTTGCCCTCTTGATTTTTAAAATTTTGAGGGTAAGGCTTGCTTTTGTGAATGGAGATTTTATTTAATTTCTTATCGCCATAATAAATAATGACATAAGGGAGAATTTATGTAATGAAAATTAAAGTTGCAAATTATATTTCGCAGTTTCTTGTTGACCACGGCGTAACCGACGCTTTTTCGGTTGTCGGCGGCGGTGCAATGCATTTGAATGATGCTTTCGGCCATCAGGAAGGCTTGCACACCACATATAATCATCACGAGCAGGCTTGCGCAATTGCCGCAGAGGCTTATGCAAGGCTTGAAAATAAAATTGCGCTTGTTTGCGTAACATCGGGTCCCGGCGGAATTAACGCTCTTACCGGTGTTTGCGGCGGTTGGCTTGATTCGATTCCTATGTTTATAGTTTCGGGTCAGGTAAAATATACAACTACTTCCCGCTATGCTAAAACTTTAAATCCTGAAATTAACCTGCGTTCGCTCGGCGACCAGGAGTATGATATAGTTAAATCTGTTGAACCTATGACTAAGTATGCGGTTATGATTGAAGACCCTATGGATATCCGCTATGCTTGCGAAAAGGCTTGGCACCTTGCAACAACAGGCAGACCGGGCCCTGTTTGGCTTGATGTTCCTGTTGATATTCAGGGCACTGTTATTGAAACAGATGACCTTGTTAAGACTTATGATCCGTCAGAGGATGACGCTCTTCTTCCGCCGCACGTGGCTGACAGCGAGGTTGAGTATGTTCTTGACGAGATAAGAAAAGCCGAAAGACCGGTTATTTATGCCGGCGGCGGTATTCGTCTTTCAGGCGGATATAACGAATTTAAAAAAGCAATCAGAAAGCTCAATGTTCCGGTTGTAACATATTGGAACAGTGTTGACCTTATTGAAAATGACGACGAGCTTTATGTCGGCAGGGGCGGCAATATGGGCGACCGTCCCGGCAACTTTGCTGTGCAAAATTCAGACCTTGTTATCGCTATCGGCACAAGAATTTCTATTCGTCAGGTCGGCTATGGCTATGATACCTGGGCAAGAGAAGCTAAGGTTATTATGGTTGATATTGACAAATCGGAAATGGTGAAGCATACTCTCCACGTTGATAAGGCTGTTTGGGCAGATGCTAAAGATTTTCTTGAAAAAGTTAATGAAATTGCTGAAGATAAAGTATTTACTAATCAAAAATGGCTTGATATTTGCCAAAATTGGAAGCATAAATATCCTGTAACTCTTGACAGGCATTGGAATAACGGCGGTGAATTTGCAAATGTATTTGCATTTATTAAGTATTTGAGTGACCAACTTCCTGAGGAAAGTTATACCGCAGTATCAAACGGCGCCTGTTGCGTGGTAGGCCACCAAAACTATACTATGAAAAGCGGCACAAGATTTATTATTAACAGTGCAATTGCAAGTATGGGATATGGCTTGCCTGCCGCTATCGGTCTTTGTGTTGCCGACGGAAGAAAAGATACAATATGCCTTGAGGGCGACGGCTCTATTATGATGAATCTTCAAGAGCTTCAGACTGTTGTTACAAACAATCTTCCGATTAAGCTTTTCCTTATTAATAATCAAGGCTATCATTCAATCAGGCTTACTCAAAATAACATTTTTTCAGAGCATACTAAAGTCGGTATCGGTCCTGAATCGCACGACCTTTCATTCCCTGAATTTTCAAAGATTGCCGAGGCTTTCGGCTTCCCTTATTACAGCGCTCACAATAATGACGATATGAAAAAAGTTGTTGATGAAGTGCTTGCAAAACCGGGATTTGCATTTTGCGAAATATTTACGGATACAATTCAGGTTTGGGAGCCTAAGAGCAGTGCAAGAAGGCTTGACGACGGAACGATTGTAAGTCCTCCGCTTGAGGACCTTGCACCGTTTCTTCCTCGTGAGGAACTCAGGGGAAATCTTTATATTAAGCCTCTTGATGATGAATAAAAAACGGTAGGGAATTTTTATGTTAATTAAAATTGCGGCGTGGTGCTGGCATATAATCAGAGTGATTATGGATTGGTGCCGCAGAGTATTTACTAAAATTACAAAGGTTGAAATTAAGGACGACGTTTGGAACGGTTTTGTTCAGTTCGTTAAATTCGGGCTTGTCGGCCTTTCAAATACCGTCATTTCGTATGCAACCTATTATATTCTTGTTCCTTTCCACGTTAATAAATATGTGGCAAGTGTAATCGGTTTTATTTTGAGCGTGGCTAATGCGTTTTATTGGAACAACAGCTACGTTTTCAAAAAGGAGGATCAGGAGCAGCGCTCGCCTGTGCAGGCTTTTATCAAGCTTTTCCTCTCGTATGCGGGAACGGGCTTGGTGCTTCATAATATTCTCCTTTGGTTCTTTACTTCGATTTGCCATATAAGCGATTATGTCGCTCCGATTCTTAATCTTTTGATTACAATTCCGCTTAACTTCGTGCTTAATAAATTTTGGGCATTCAGAGCTAAGAAAAAGGAAGAAAAGGATATGTAAATATGGAAAGCAAAATCAGAAAAACGCTGGTTAATGTGTATTCCCTCGTATTGTCAATTTTTGTGTGTTTTATTGTTGGTGTCGCTTTGTCAAAAATTTCTGACAAGGTTGATATGCAAGCACTTGAGAATTTAATGCTCAGTGGTGCTTTTAAGCAATGCCGACCGGAAAGAGCGGAAACACTGCAATATATGATTTTAACGGTTTTGTTTCCTGTACTTTATATGGTATTTATTCCGTTAATAAAAAAACGTTCTGACAACAGTTTGTTTTTTAGTCAAAAAATGCTTAATCTTATAAATTTCGCAATATTTTTGACGTTTGCGTTTTTGGTTTTGATGATTCTGTTGTATTCAGATACATCCTATTCGTCAATATCATTAAATCTTTTTTGCGGCAATTTGGCAATTGTAATGATTATATCATTAGTTGTATCAGTTGTTTTTATATTAATTGGCAGTAGAAATAAGAAAAATGTAGGATGCTTATATTTTTTGTTTGCCTTGGCGTTTATTGCTTATGTTTTTGCAAAGTTGATTTCAAAAAATTACGCTTCATCAAACTGTGACTATTTGGTTCATCATTACTATGCTTGGTGGTATCCTATTTATAACGTTTTTAGTTCAAAAACAATCGGCGTCGATTTTAACAGTATTTATGGATTTTATCCTTATATCGCCGTTGCTTTTTTAAAAATCATCGGTGGCGTAACACAGGCGAATATGTCTTTAATGATTGCAATTGCCTTGTGTGTTATGAGTTTTGAAATTTTTTCTTTTTCCTATGTGTTTATTCAAAACAAAACCATTGCTTTTTTGATGTCACTTTCTGCCTGTACGTTGGGACCGCTAAATCTGCTTTATTGCGGCGATTATTATTTTCAATATTTTCCGCTTCGCTCTTTTTTCCCGATATCTATATTGTTTTTAATTTCTATTCATTACGCTACAAAAAGCAGAAAAGCAAAACATATAATAGCTGCAGTTGCGTGGGCTTCAATTGCTCTTTCCTTGTTTTGTAATTTTGAAAGCGGAATAATATGTATTATCGTTTTTGCAGGATATGTTATTTTGCAAAAAGCGTATTTGTATACGTTCGGCGACCCGAAAATATGGAAAACAATTTTTGCGCAAATTTTTTGTGCAATTATTTCGATTTTAATTTTTATTTGTACGGTACAATTAATAACTTATTTGAGAAGTGGTCAAGCACTTGGCATTAATGAATTGTTTTTTGGAATATTGGCATTTGAGGGCACAGGGTTCTATATGTTGCCTATTTCATTTGGATTGTGGATTGTTTATATTATCGTGCTTGTTTATGCTCTGTATTCCGCCTTGCCTAAATTGAAAAGTGAAAGAGTGGGCGAAAAACAAATTGCCGATACACGTATTTCGACCGCACTGTTTGTGCTTGCAATTTATGGATTTTGTGCTTTTTCGTATTTTGTAGGGCGCAGTTATTCAACTAATATTTACACGCTTTTGTTTATTACGTGTTTGATATGTGCTGTTGCGGCAGATGATTTTTTAGCCAGAAACCGAACCTCATTTACTCAAAAAAAAGAAAAGTGCAATGATAGATTTATGTTGTATATTAAATTGCTTTGCTGTTTTTTAGTTATTTCTTTTTGTGTAGCAAATCCTGTAATGGTAATCGGTGATAATGTTTTAAGCGGTTCAAATTCTTCGTTTGATTTAAAATGGGTTGGAAACAGCGACAATGAGAATTATAATGACATAGATGAAGTTGCATATAACATCAATGATTGGGCAACAAATGATAATAATGGAGAAAATCCTCGTCTCTTTATTTATTGGGCTGCTTTTGTTAATGAAATCAATCATGAAAAAACTAATTATTCAGCGTGCGAGCAAATAGATTGGTTTTATAAATCAAATGCTCATTCCTATATAGATTCAATGAACAGTGATACATCAAGTGCTTTCGTTATAGATAATAAAGCCGTGGATATTTTGACTGAAAATATGAATTCTGATTATCAAAATGCGTTGAAAAAATATACATTGGTTAAAACGTTTGTAACTGAAACAAAAGTTGGTAAAAATCATACGAAACAATCATATTATATTTATGTTCCGTCACAGGAGTGATACAATTATGAAAAAAGCTATTGTCACGGGTGCAACCGGCGCTGTCGGTACGGCACTTGTTAATAAACTTATAAGCGAGGGGGTTGAAACCCTTGTCCTTGTTCGCAAGGGCGGCAGGGTTAATAAAATTCCTTCAAGCCCTCTTGTTAAAATTGCATATTGCTCGCTTGATGAAATGGCGGATTTTCAAAATGAAAATGATGAAAAATATGATGCTTTCTTTCATCTTGCGTGGGCAGGTCCTTACGGTAAGGATAGGGACAATATGTTCTTGCAATCTAATAATATTAAAAACGAGCTTGAAGCGGTTAAACTTGCAAAAAAATTTGGCTGTGATGTTTTCGTAGGCGCAGGCAGTCAGGCTGAAAACGGCAGGCTTGAAAACGGGCAAAAGGTTGCTCCCGATTCTCCTACCAATCCTAATAACGGCTATGGCATTGCTAAGCTTGCAGCAGGCAAAATGAGCAGGATTCTTTGCTCTCAACTCGGTATAAGGCATATTTGGTGCAGAATTTTGTCTGCTTACGGCCCCGGTGACGGTGCGCATACTATGGTTATGAGCACGATTATTAAATTTTTAAACGGTGAGGATTGCGACTTTACCCCCGGCGAGCAACAGTGGGATTTCCTTTATAACGGCGATATCGCAAATGCATTTTTCCTTGCCGCCGAAAAGGGCAAAGACGGCGCAATTTATACCGTCGGCTCGGGCAAAACAAGAAGCCTTAAGGATTATATAACCGATATTCGTGACATTGCCTGTCCGAGTGCTAAATGTAATTTCGGCGCAGTTGATTATTTTCCTAATCAGGTAATGTATCTTTGCGCAGATATTGATGATTTGAAAAGAGATACCGGCTTTGAGCCTACAGTTGATTTCAAAACAGGAATAAAAAATACTGTCGAATGGTATAAGGAAAATTATGTATGAGTGATATTGTGCTAGATAATAATCAAAACAGAATATTAAATAGCAATGGTAAAAAAGCAAGAGTAGAATGGGTTGATATAGCTAAGGGAATTTTGTTATATACTGTTGTTATCGGTCACTCTGTAATTTTTGACAGCGAAAGTTTCAGATTGATTTTTGCTTTTCACATGCCCGCATTTTTCTTTTTGTCAGGTTATACTTTGAATTTTGAAAAATATCCGAATTTTTTAAAATTTTTTAAAGCGAAATTTAAGCAATTAATTATTCCTTATTTTGTGGTTTCATTATTGGGATTAGTTCAAGCGTATTTTATTCCTATCGGAGCTATGAACAGGGAAAATTTATTGGCTAATTACAAAACTCATTTGCTTAATATGTTTTATATGGCGCAACCTACACACAGCTATGTTGGTCCGAGTTGGTTTTTAGTAGCATTGTTTTTTGCATCAATTTTTTTGTATATACTTGAAAAACTCACAAAAAAATTGAATATCGCTCTAAAATTATTTGTATATACGTTAGTGTATTTTGCCGGAATAAATATTTTCACTATATATTCAAAATTAATAAATGCAGGTTTGATAATTAAACCTGAATTATTTACAAGATTTCCGTTTAAAACAGATGCTGCATTAGTTGCAACAATGTTTTTGGCACTAGGCTTATATGTAAAGAAGTACAGACTTTTAGATAATGTAAAAAAACAAAACGTATTAATTTCGTTTTTGTTTATGTTTGCAATGTTATATATTTGTTCATTAAAGCTAAATAATACATATATTAATTTATGCGATTGTACTTATGGCGACCCTATTTTATATATGTTGGGCGCAATTGGCGGTATTTTAGCGACTTGCTGTTTTTCTATACTTATTAATAAAAATAAACTTCTTTCTTATATAGGTAGATATTCATTAATATTCTTTTTATCACACAGCCTCATTCATCAGGTTGTAATTGACACGATAAATAAAATATTTAATACAAATTTTGCCTCGATGGGAATGACCAATTTTCAAGCATTAATAGTTGGTACAGTATCATTTTTTGTTAATGTGCTGTTTGTTGTTTTATATGTAAAAATAAAACAGTTAATAAAAAAGAAAACTGCTAAGAAGGAGAAAATAAATGGATAAGAAAAAAATAGGAATTATGATTCCTTGCTACAACGAGCAGGAAAATATTGTTCAAATTTGCAATGCCGTTGTTAAGGAAATTACCGAGGAGCTTCCTCAGTATGATTATGAAATACTTATTATGGATAACTGCTCTACGGATAATACACGTCCGCTGATTAGGGAAATTTGCAAAAAAAATCCGAAAATCAAGGCTATTTTGAATGCTAAAAACTTCGGTCAGTTCAATTCCCCTTATTATGGAATGCTCCACGTTGACGGGGACTGCGTAATTCCTATTTGCGCCGATTTTCAAGACCCTGTTGAGATGATTCCGCAGTTTGTTCACGAATGGGAAAACGGATATAAAATTGTTTGTGCAATCAAATCGTCAAGTAAAGAAAACAAGCTTATGTATTGGGCAAGAAGTTGCTACTATAAGATGATTAAAAAAATGTCATCGGTTGAGCAGATTGAGCATTTTACAGGCTTTGCCCTTTATGACAGAGATTTTATCAATGTGCTTAAAAATCTTAATGACCCAACTCCGTTTATTCGTGGAATTGTTGCCGAGCTTGGATTTAAGAGAAAGGATATCGAGTTTGAACAGCCAAAGCGTAAGGCAGGCAAAACTCATAACAATTTCTATTCTCTTTATGATGCGGCAATGCTTTCGTTTACTTCTTATACTAAAATGGGGCTTAGAATTGCAACGTTTGCAGGCTTCGGTATAGGTATTTTAAGTTTCGTTATCGGAATTGTTTATCTTATTATGAAGCTTATTTGGTGGGACAGATTCCCCGGCGGTACTGCTCCTGCAATTATTTGCTCAATGTTTATCGGCGGTATTCAGCTTTTCTTCCTCGGTTTCCTCGGTGAATACATTATGAGTATGAACGCAAGAATTATGAACCGACCTCTTGTTGTTGAAGAGGAAAGAATTAATTTTGACGAAAATAAGGACAAAAAGGAATTAAGTGATGAATCAAAAGATTAAAAGAAGTATTAAAGAAATAGATATAAAAAGTAAAATATACTATATTGGTGTTATTTTACTTGCATTGGCGGCTGTTATAGCAGGTATAGTTACCAAAGGCGAAACCGTAAAAAATGTTCTTTTCAATCACGATGACGTTTTTATGGATTTCTTCAACAGTGTTAATAACTGCGGCTTTGCTTATGACGCTTATGATGAATTCGGCGTTATTTATCCTCCGCTTGTTGTGCTTTTTTATAAAGCAACTTCGCTTTTGTTCCCTGCTAAGCTTGCTGCACAGGAAATAAAGGCATCCTCGCTCGGTATGATTATTTTTACAATTTATACCGTTGCGTGCGTTATGCTTTTGATTAAATGCATAAAAAAATACAAAATCGGCAACGGTCTTGATAAATTTTTATTCGCCGTGTCAATGTTTTTAAGTGTTCCTATGATTTTTCTCTTGGAAAGAGGCAACATTTTAATCCTTGTAATAAGCTTGCTTTTTGTTTTTCTTTACGGATATGACAGCGAAAAGGCTTCGACAAGGCATTTGGCATATATTTGCTTGGCTATTGCGGTTTCAATTAAGCTTTACCCTGTGGTATTCGGTCTTTTGCTTTTGAGAAAGAAAAAGAATTTTAAAAATATTGCTTGGTGCGTATTTTACGGCATAATATTTTTCTTTGTTCCGTTTATTTTTATAGGCGGATTTTCACAGTTATTTGTATTAATTAAAAATATTCTTTATACTTCTTCCATGTTCGGCAACAAGGGATATGGCTTTAAGGTTAATATAACAAACACCTTTGCAATGTTCGGCGATTTGCTTCATCACAGTTATATTTTTGAATCAATCGGTAATGCCGTAATGATTTCGGCTGTAATAATCGGTGTATTATTAATACTTTTCGGAAAATTCAACAGCAATTGGAAGCTTTATGCAATTATTTCTCTTTTCTTGGTAATGGTACCGGGTTTCAGCTACGTTTATTCAATTGCTTATATGCTCATTCCTCTTGTAGCATTTTTGAATGAAAAGAAAACAAGAAAATCAGATTATATATATCTTTTGTTATTCATTTTGCAATTCGGTTTATTTATTGCAAAAAAGGACGAACTTTTCTCTCAATTTGAAGGTTCGGAGCTTGCGCTTAATATAACAACATTGATTGAAAGCGTTGTTTTGCTTTTGATGATGGCAATGCTTTATCTTGACGGCATTATCACAACGTTTAAAAGCTATAAGGGCAAGAAAATTTTACACGTTCCGGCAAATGCTGTTGCAAGCGTTGCAATGGCAGGAATTGTGCTTGTTTGCTGTGTATTTTCGGTTTACTATACCCCCACAAAATCAGGTTTTTCCATAACCTCTGTTGATTGTTTCCAAGTAGACGAAGATAATCAGAAAGACCAAAAAACATTAGAAGATTTTTATGAATTTGCAAAAAAGAATTTTAATAATCAAAAGGTTTTGGCATTCCCTAAAATTGATTTAACAACTAAGCTTTCTGATATTGCCTCCAATGTTTCATATTATGATATTTCATATTATGACAACAGCGTCAAAACTCCAAAGGGCATTGAAAAGTGCAAAGCTGAATATATTGTTATTTATAATGCAATGAAGGCGGATATCAACAATACAGATAAGCAATTATCTAAAAATGAAAAAAATCAATACTTGCAAATGTATAGAGAAATCAGCAAATATTGCTGGTCAAAGGGATATAATGAGCTTAAAACCTTTACCGTAAATGACGATATTGATATTACCGTATGGCAGCGTGGTAACGGCAAAAACAAGAAAGAATGGACAAGCGGCGGAAAGGGAACAAGGGATAATCCTTATTTGATTTCAACTGCCGAACAGCTTAATAATTTTTCAAAGTTTGTCAACGCAGGTGCAAGATTTAAAAATAAATATATTATGCTTACCAATGATATCGATATGAAGGATATCAAGGACTTTAAGCCGATAGGCTATGAGCGTAACAATAATTATTTTAAGGGCGTTTTTGACGGAAACGGATATTCAATTAAAAATCTAAATATAGTTGTAGAAAACTATAAAGATGTTTTTGATGATGACATTAAAAATGACGTTGCGCTTTTCGGTAAACTTTGCGGAAAAATCGTAAACTTAACAGTTGAAAATTCTACGTTTAAGGGCTTTTGCGCAGCAGTATTTGCAAGGTCTTGCAGTAACAGCAACAATGCAATAATCAATTGTATTTCTAAAAACAATACAATTATCGGCACACGTTGCGGAGAAATAGTTGACGACTATTGCGGCTCTATCAGAAGTGTGCTTGCAATTAATAATAAGTGCACAAGCAAGGGATATAAGAATGTTGTGGCATATACCGATACTAACAACAATATTGAATCTTGCTACACGGATACATTATATAAGAAAGATAATTATCGCTATTTGCCTTATGATGTAATGACTAATCAAGCTTTTGTGGACAGTCTTAACGATTCTGCAAATCAATATAATGACAAGATTCATTTGGAATACACATCGCTTATTCATAAGATTTATTATAACAAAGGCAAAACCTCAAAGGATATTGATGAAATTAAGTATCCTGACCCGTCTGTAAAGCTCAGCCAATGGGTATTAAACGGCGGTCAGCTTGCTTTAACACATAATAAGTAATAACGGAGGACAGTTATGAAAAGAATTTTGACATACGGCACTTTTGATTTGCTCCACTACGGTCACATTCGTCTTTTAAAAAGGGCAAAGGCAATGGGTGATTATCTCATTGTTGCACTTTCCACCGATGAGTTTAACGCCGGCAAGGGCAAAAAAGCGTATCACACATACGAAACAAGAAAGAAAATGCTTGAAGCAATCAGATATGTTGACCTTGTAATCCCTGAGGAAAGCTGGGAGCAGAAGATTAACGACGTCAAGGAATATCACGTTGATACCGTTGTTATGGGCGGTGATTGGGCAGGAAGCGACAAGTTTGATTATCTTAAGGATTATTGCGAGCTTGTATTTCTTGACAGAACTCCGGGTGTTTCAACCACTCAAATTAAAAAGGACCTTGGGCTTCAGGAGGCAGTAAGCGGAATTGACCAACTTCCCGGCGAGCCGGAGGATTAATTTATGATAAAAAAGCTTTATAAAAAATACGAAGAAGTAATTTTGTACGTTGTTTTCGGCGGACTTACAACTCTTGTAAATTTTGTTTCGTTTTGGGTATTTAATAAAATTTTAGGTGAAAAATTTTATTTGGTAAGCAATGTAATTGCTTGGTTTATTTCTGTTGTTTTTGCCTATGTTACAAATAAACTTTGGGTTTTCGAGTCGAAAAGTTGGGCTTTTAAGATTTTGTTAAAAGAAGTGCCTGAGTTTTTTGCGGCAAGGCTTTTCAGCCTTGGTGTTGAAGAAGGCGGCTTGTGGCTTTTTGTTGATAAATTCGGATTTGACAGGTATTCGTTTACCGTGTTCAATTTTGAAGTAACAGGAAAGCTTATTGCAAAAGTATTGCTTGCAGTAATAGTTGTTATTTTAAATTATTTTTTCAGTAAGTTTATCATTTTCGCCACAAAGGGCAAGAAAAAGGATAAAAAAGAATGATTTTTTAGGTTGCGAAGAAGTAGTCAGAATTGGATTTTTAGTGAGAGGAGCTGTACGTGGGTACTGCCCTCTCGCTAAAAATTCAAAGTGCCCAATGTTTTGTCGCCGTATCCTTTAGGATATTAAGACAAAACGTTCAAATGTTATTGATATAAAAAACAAAGGAATTAGAAAAACGTAGATAAATACGTATTTCTAATTCCTTTTCGTAGTGGGTCCCCGGAAAGCGTAAGCTTTTTGGGGAAAAGGAGAAAGGAACGAAGTGTTTATTATGAATTTCAATGAAATTCATTCAAACACGGAATTTCTTTCGACGCTATGGCTGCTTATTCACGACCTTATATATGATTTTCATACACTTCAGAAGTAATTATTCCGTCATTGACATGCAACTTGCAAATTCTTGCGTTTCGCCTGTCACCTGAAAGTCCGTCATCCTCAATATCCCTAGCGTGATAAATCGCATACCACTGACCTTTGTATTTAATCATTGAATGATGGCCTGTGCCTTCTTCAAATTCGTTTGCCTTCATAACAGGGTGATATGTGTTTTCGTCGGGATATTTTTCAAACTTAATCTTAGTAAGGTCAGTTTCGTCCGTCTTTGCCCTTGCATATCCGATATAATAAGTAGGCTGTAAATAGCAGTTGCCCGAATACATAAGATACTGCCAATCGCCCTCTTTGAAATAGAAAGCCCCCTCGATTGTGTGCCAATTTTCACCCTTTTTATATCTGTCACGCATATAGATATCCTCGTCAAGGGTAGGTGTCAGCATTGTAACAGGCTTGCCCTCTGCCTTTTCCGGGGTCAAAAGGCGGTCGCAAACAATATATGTACCCGGTCTTTCGCCCTCAAAGGTGTTGGTTGAATAAAAAATAAACAAGCCGTTTTCATTTTTAACAACGTGCGAGTCGATTGAAAATGGGTGCAAAAGCTGTTTTGCGTTTTCAAAAGGACCGAGCGGACTTTTTGATGATGAAACGTGCATAGCCTGGTGGTGACCGCCTTGGTCAGGCTCGTCGTCAAAAAATTCAAACGAGCAGTAAAGATAATAAGTGCCGTCAATTTCAATCACGCTCGGCGCCCAAAAATCGTGAACGCCCTTGCCCTCATAAGTAAAAACTCTGCCGTAAAAATTCCATTTACCGAAAAGGTCATCGGCAAAATATGCGTAAATTCCGTCACTTCCTGTGGTGTAGATATAGAATTTTCCGTTTGCCTCAAAAATGAACGGGTCTGCCTGACCGATATAATTTTCTTTGTTTATTTCAAGTAGATGCATAGTAAATCTCCTGTAACTTAATGGAATAATTTTACTATATTGCCGTTAATTTTTCAACAGTTAATGAAGATTTTTACATATATAATACCATTTGCAGTCGCTGCAAACGTCATTTGGCGTCGGTTTTATGCCGAGGGAAATAAGCTTTTTAACCTTTTTGTCGTAGCTTTTTACTTTCTCTTCTTCTTTGCATTTTCCGCCTTTGTTGTTTGGGCAGTGCGAGCAAATTTCATCGCAATGTTCAACAAGCGTTATTTTTTCATTATTATATCGCTTTTTAACATTTGCCATATTCTTGCAAAAATCAGCGCTGTATCCTTTGCCTTCAAATCTCGGAAGGCATAAAAGATGATGATATCTGATATCCATTATTTTACAAATTTCTTAAGCCTGTTGGTAAGTATTGCGGCGATAACAATTTTAACTGCGTCAGGAATAAGGAACGGAGTTACGCACCAGCCGAGGATTGTTGCAAGAGATGCAGGGTCATTTGCTTTATTATAAACTACCGCAAACCAAGCTGTGCCGAAAGCGTAGCAAACAAGAATACCGATTACCATTGAAATAACAAGTGGAATAAGTTTTCCCTTGAATTTGTCTGATGCAAAGCCGACAATAAGTGCTGTAAATATAAAGCCGACAATGTATCCGCCGGTCGAGCCTAAGATTACGCCCATACCGCCCGAAAAACCTGCAAAAACGGGAACGCCGATTGCACCCAAAACGATGTAAACAAGCGTTGCAAGTGTGCCTCTTTTAAGCCCTAACAGTCCCGATACTAAGCATACACCCATGGTTTGAAGCGTGATAGGCACAGTAAGCGGAATTTGAATCCACGAGCAGATTGCAATAAGCGCAGCAGATACGCCGATATATACAATGCTTAAAATTTTGTTTCTGTTTTTTGTGTTTGTTTCTTTTGCTTTTTCACTCATAATTTTTGCCTTTCAAAATAAATTTCTTAAAGATTATGCCACTTGAACGCCCTATTGTCAACTAAAAATTAAAACAGGGTTTACAATAGGCTTTAGTCTATTATGCCGTATTGTAAAAAAATAAAATAAAAGCTATTGATTAGTTTGAAAAACTATTGTATAATACTTACGTATTTTAAAAGGGGGATAACTACTTATGAGTGATTTTACTAAAGCTATTTGCGGTGATTGGCTCAACGGCAAGACTGTAATTGTTACAGGCGCATCAGGCGGTATGGGCGCAGGAATCGCAGCTACACTTATTAAAAAACACAACTGCCGTGTAGTCGGCGTTGCAAGAAATGAAGCAAAAATGCTTAAATTTATTGAAGAACTCGGTCCTATGTATAAAGACCAATTTTCATACAAACTTTTTGATGTTTCTTCAAGAGAGGCTTGGGAAAATTTTGCATCTGAGCTTGCCGAGGAGGGTATTGTTCCGTCAGTTCTCGTTAATAACGCAGGTATTCTTCCTAAGTTTAAGAGATTTGACAGATATTCTTATGAAGAAATTGAAAAGGCAATGAACATCAATTTCTATTCTTGCGTTTACGGTGTAAAAACATTTTTACCTGTTCTTTTAACGCAGGATGATCCGGGAATCATTAATGTTGACTCATCTGCTGCTCTTATGACCTTGGCAGGTACTTCTATGTACAGTTCGTCTAAGGCTGCTCTTAAGGGCTTTACCGAAGCGCTCAGAGTTGAGTTTAGGGGCAAGTGCTATGTAGGTCTTGTGTGCCCTGGCTTTACTAAGACAGATATCTTCCGTGACCAGTCAAATGCAGGCGGCAAGGGTCAAAAGGTTATGGATATGATTTCAACCGATTGCGACCTTATGGTTAAAATGATTATGTTCGGTATCGAGCATAAGAGACCTATGATGGTTCACGGTCTTGACGCTCATGCAATGTCGATCTTTAACAGACTTCTTCCTGTTGCAGGCTCAGAGCTTTTCTCTGCAATTATGAAGATGGCTGATATTGACCTTTTCAGCGAAGTGTTTGATGATTAATTAATCTATTAAAAAGGGTAAAAGTATCAATGGCGATACTTTTGCCCTTTTATGCTTTTAAATATCTTTTTAGGAGGTAACTATGGAAGATATCACTAAGAAAAAACATATGTCATTTAAAGAGATAGCCGCTTATTCGCTTGGTCTTTTCGGATTTCAGGCAATAGTTGGGCTTCTTAATTCGTATCAGGCGGAATTTGACGGCTCGATTTTGGGCGCAAACGTCAGCGTTGTTGCAATTCTTATATTGGTTGCAAAGATTGTTTCTGCCGTTGCCGACCCTGTGGTTGGTAATCTTGTTGACCGCTCAAAAAGTAAGCTCGGCAAGTTCAAGTCAATGATTGTATATTCAATCGCTCCGCTTCTTATTTTTACGGCGGTTGTTTTCGTTAAAGTTCCGTTTAAAGGTATAGGTCTTTATGTTTGGATTTTCCTTACATATCTTGTTTGGAGTATTGCAATGACAATGGGTGACGTTCCGTCACAGGGCATTGCTTCCGTTTTAACCCCTAACCCGACAGAGAGAACAAATGTTGTTTCTATTTCAAACACATTTAAGCAAATCGGCTTTTCCGCTTGCGTTGTTATCGTGCCTATCGTTTGCCTTATTATTCCAAACGGCTCAAAGGTATTTGTTAAAAGCGGCGAAACCGATACACCGATGATTAGCTCGGAGTATTTCTTTACCGCTCTTTTGACTGCTGTTTTGGGTTGTGTCCTTTTTGCTCTTATTCCTATTATTAATAAGGAAAGAGTTACTAATACTTCTCAGGAAAAAACAACCTTTAAGGATATGGCGCTTGCACTTAAGAATAATAAGCCGTTTTTGCTTGTAATCATTTCATATTTTCTCGGCTTCGGCAGGCAGATGGCTATGGGTATTCAGGTTCAGGCGGCTACCGTTATTTTGGGCAGCCAAAACCTCGTTGCCGTTTTGGGTATCGTTACCGCTGTCGGCTCAATGATAAGTATGGCGCTTTGCCCGCTTCTTATTAAAAAGCTTAATGAGAGAAATGCGTATATTCTCCTCTCTGTTTACGGCTTTGCGGCTTCTATTTTCTCGTTTGTAATCGGTCACTTCTGGTTCCAGTCGCCTAAGAATATGGTGCTCACCGTTCTTTTCTATGCGTCATTGTTCCTTATTGGCTTGCAGTTCGGTGCAGTTACTCTTATGCCGATGATTATGACGGCAGATACAGTAGATTATTACGAGTATGAAACAGGCAAGAGAATGGAGGGCGCTTGCTACTCAATCCTTACCCTTACAATTAAGGTTTGCCTCGCTCTCGGTACTGCCGTTGGCCTTATCTTTGTTCAAAAGTCAGGCTATTACGAGTCGCTTACTGCCGGCACATTCACTACCAAAACTAAGGATATTATCTTCTTTGCATATACCGCTTTGCCGGGTATCCTTGCTCTTATTTCAATCTTCCCTATGTTCAAATATGATATCGTAGGCGAAAAGAAAGCAAAGATTTCCTCCGAGCTTGCCGCAAGAAGAAAGTAAATATTTTAATAAACGAAATAAGAAAAGCCAAGAACCTTTGCTCTTGGCTTTCTTCTATTTTATATCTTTAATTGCTTTAATAAATTTTTCATCATTGATATTTGTTTGTGTAATATTGACATCAAAAACTTCGTTACCTCTTATAAATATCAATTCAAAATCATTGTTACCGTAATTGTCTAAAACATAAAATCCTTCGTCAAAATTTGCCGCTTTGCAATAATCGCTTGTGCAAGTGTAATATTTATCCTTGTTTTCGTAATATTTTTTCTTCTCGTTATAATAAGCCTTTGCAATGTCGGTTTTTGAAGCGGCAACGCATTTTGTGTACAGCAGATTGTTTTCGCTGTCAGTTCCGTCAAACATTGCAGCATAATTTTTTGTTATGTATTCGTTTGTATCATTAATGCGTATTTGAGTGGTGAACTTGTCGTTGAAAAAATCGTCATAATTAATATAACTGACTGTTTTAATAGGTTCGTCATATAATTCAATGCTTCTGCTGTTTTCCATATCAGCCATTTTAAGCGACGCTCCGATAACGAAGCAGACGGACAGGCAAATTATAACCGCCTTGATAACAGAACCTTTTTTGTTAATTATCGTTGTGATTATTTCAACAATCAGCCATAAAACGAAAAGAAAAATAAATATAAGCGTAAATACGCTCAAAAGCTCAATTTCATTTTTATGAAGCGCTAAGTCGAGCACATTTTGAAATCCCTTGAACGTGTCTTTAAAAATATATAGCCAATAGGCATAGACTATTGTTATTACAATTTCGGCGGCAAGGCGAATATATTTTTTTATTTTCAGCTTTTTCAAAAGCTTTGCGTTGTCAATTTCGCTTTCGTTATTTTGCGATTTTTCGCCGTTTAGTATTTCACTCACGCTTACGTTTAAGGCATTGCTAAGCGGCTCGAGCGATGATATATCGGGCAAGCCTCGCCCCGTTTCCCTTAATTAAAGATATTGTTGGGTAAAAAAGAAAGGTCAGTCGATTTTGCCGATGAAGCGGTAGTAGATTTCTACTTCC
>OKSC01000038.1_pt1 | contig 129275 bp, 136 predicted proteins | sample 1601161 | NCBI WGS metagenome assembly OKSC01 (sample SAMEA3541552, study PRJEB24748) | human gut metagenome | biome: human gut; feature: human-associated habitat; material: faeces | place: China | collected 2012 | reverse complement strand
AAGCAGATCATCGACACGTTCATCAATTCCATCTATGTGTTTGACGATAAGCTGGCCTTTACCTACAACTTCAAGGACGGAACTGAAACGATCACACTTACGGAAATTCAGGCGGCCTTCGGTTCGGATTTAACTCAAGTCGCTCCGCCACACAGGCCTTGCCTTACGGTGAGGCCTGTTTTTAATTTCCCTGTTGTACTGCCGCAGGTTCTTTCCTTCAATACCCTTTTTTCAGGGTATAGTTCACCCCGATAAGGAGACAAAAGCCCTTTCGCCGCAACTTGCTTCACCCTGTAGAAATTGCAGCGCCAGGTGAAAACCGCTTTGCAGTTCCAGACTCGTAACAACCGAGAATTCCGGTCCCGCAACAAGCGAAAACCTCCTTGACAAAGAATAAAGCAATCTTATAATCAAAATAGACGGTAAATAGACCTGCCGGCGCAACCGGAGCCGTGCCCTCCGTATCTGTACAGGGAGCGCTTCGCCGTGCCGGAAAAAGGGCGAGGGTACGCTTTGACATAAATGGCGGCAGCTTGGCGAAAGAAATCCTGCGCTGCAGGACAGAGGGGGAATGAAAAAGCAATGAACACCGAAAAAACTTCCACGTACAAAATAAAAGCCTACTTCAAGGCGCAGAACATCGAGTTTTCCGCAAAGCGCATCTTTATAGACGGGCTGGGCGGCATGGCATACGGCCTGTTCGCTTCGCTTTTGATCGGCACCATTATCAGTACCGTCGGCACCTATCTCTTTGACCTTCGCTTTACGCTGTGGGGCAATGAATACAGCCTTTTTGCGGATGCAAACGGCTTTGCCAAGGCGGTGCAGGGCGCGGCCATGGCTGCGGCCATCGGCTATGCCATGAAGGCGCCTGCATTTGTGCTGTACTCGCTGCTGACCGTAGGCTATGCAGCAAACGCGCTGGGCGGCAGCGGAGGTCCCCTGTCCGTTTTCTTCGTGAGCATTGTATCCATCTTTTTTGGCAAGCTGGTTTCCAAGCGCACGCCGGTGGACTTGATCGTCACCCCCGCCGTGACCATCCTGACTGGCGTGCTTGCCGCCATGCTCATCGCCCCGCCAATCGGAAAGATAGGCACGGTTATAGGCAACTTTATCATGTGGGCGACTGAGATGCGCCCCTTTGTCATGGGTCTTCTCGTCTCCGCCGTAATGGGCGCGGTGCTTACCCTTCCCATCAGCTCCGCGGCAATATGCGCTGCATTCGGGCTGACCGGCCTTGCGGGCGGCGCCTGTGTGGCCGGCTGCTGCGCCCACATGGTGGGCTTTGCCGTGGCCTCCTGGCGTGAGAACCGCTTCCAGGGTCTTGCGGCGCAGGGTCTCGGCACCTCCATGCTTCAGATTCCCAACCTGATGCGCAAGCCCGTGCTCTGGCTTCCGGCGGTCGCCGCCTCTCTGGTGGGAGGACCTCTTGCGACCTGCGTGTTCCACTTGGAGCAGAACGGCTTTGCAATCGCCTCCGGCATGGGGACCTGCGGCCTTGTGGGGCCCATTGGCGTCATCGTGGGCTGGGTCAACGGTGACGGCGCCACCGCTTGGGATATTGTCGGCCTCATTTTGGTGGCCGTAGTGGTTCCTGCGCTTGTATCCTGGGCCGTATCCGAGCTTATGCGCAGACGTGGCCTGATCAAGCCGGGGGATTATAAGCTGGATCTGTAAAAAGCGAAGCAGCAGCGTCTGCGGTCTTCACGGACAAAGCTCTTCCGCCTTATACATGCCAAAACCTCAAAGCCCCCGGAAATCCGGGGGCTTTCAGAGTGTCAAAAAAGTGGCTGAATGCCACTTTTTTGAGTTTTACGGGTTTTGCCTCTCGCATTCGCTCCCGGGCGGCAAAATCCGCAAAGTACGAAAACCTCTGGGTTTTCATCCGTTCTGACGCACATGTCGTCAGAGCCGGATTAAACATAAGGGGCTGCGGCCCCTTATCAACCCTAGGGTTTTTTGACAGACTGAAAGCCCCCGGAAATCCGGGGGCTTTCTCAATATACTAATGCTGCGAGGCCATCTATGGGGCCTGAGCTTTATGACGCAAGCAGCTTCTCAACATTCTTGTCCGTTCCCAGCACCCATATGGTGTCGCCGGTCTCCATGACATTGTCGCCGTCAGGCACTATGGGCTGCACACCGCCATGGCTCAGGCCTATGAGCACGCAGGAGTATTGATCCTGTATGCCGGAATGCTTTACGGATACGTTGCAATAGGGTTCACTACCATTAAGCTTTATCTCGGCGCAGCGGAGCGGCACCTGCCGCTCGCCCCTGCCCATACCCATAAACTCCTTCAAGGGAGTTACAGTGTGCTTTCCTATGTCATGGTTAGCGCAGTATTTCTTTATATGGCGTTCTGCTCCCATGGCAAATATGTGGTCTCCGGCTTGCAGCACCGTGCGGCCTGCGGGCAGCATCATTATCTCCGTATCCCGCTCTATCTTGAGCACAAACAGGCCGTTGTTCTTACCCCATCCAATATCCATAAGCGATTGGCCCACGAATTCATCCGGGACTATAAAGGAGAGTATCTTATAGCTCTCGTCGTATATTTCCATAGTTTCAGGCATTGGCATACCGTCAGCTACAGCCATGCCGGCAAACAGTATCGATGCCCTTTTGAGCTTTGAATAACGTGCGCGCTGGCGGCTGTCAAGCACATACAGCACTCCGCCTATGGCCATCCAGCAGAGGAACAACACCGTTGCCAGCTTGCCTATCCATACAGGCTGCCCGGGCATCAGCAGCAGAACCAGAAGCACAGCCATACAGAGTCCCGCAAACCAGGCTGTCTTTGCCCCTCCGGGTATCGTATAAGGGCGCTTAAGGCCGGGCTCGCTGCGGCGAAGCTTTATGAGACAGAAAGCTGTGAGCATCCAGCTGACAACGTATCCCGCCGCCGAGAAGGTGGTAAGATCGCCTATAAGCCCACTGCCGAGGAAGGGGCCCATAAGAGAGGCGATAAGCGTAACCTTTAACGCGTTTACCGGAGTCTTATAGACCGGATGCTGCTTTGCAAGTACATCAGGTACGATGCTGACACGAGCCATCGCCATTAGTATCTGCGAGGAGGCCATCATGAAGCCGTTCCATGTGGTTAGCAGGCCGCATATGGAGCCTATAAGTATCAGCAGATATAAGGATTGGCCCAGAGGACCGGGGTAAATATCACGGAATAGCAATGCCGCCGCCGGACTGTCAAACCTGATGAACTTCTCCCAGGGCATCGCCCCTCCCAGGGTAAAGAGCAGCAGCGCGTAAAACAGACAGGAGCTTACAACTGTCAGCACAACTGTTTTGCCGACTGACTTTATGTTGCCGCCGGCGCTTTCGATTCCCTGCGGTATGGTCTCAAACCCCGCTATAAAGAATGGTACCGAGGCAAGTATTGACAGCATACCGCCTAAAAAGCTGCTGTGTGATCCTTTGCCAACGTTTTCGTAAACCGGGCTTAAGTTGGCAAAGCTGAACTTGCCCATGGCAAATATCATAGCCAATACGCCGCTTCCCACAAGAACAAAGCACAGCACCCTCTGGAGCATGGCGGAAGCGGAAACGCCCTTGCGGTTTATGCAGTACAGTATTACGGAAATCACCGTGCCAACGATTATATGACCTATGTATATATCCGCCCCGGCAAGCGTATATAAAGGCTCGCCATGCTTGAGCACCGGGAACAATATGCTGAGAATATCAACTACATATATGGCTTCCCAGGGTATTATGGTTATGAATGCACCGAAAGCCGTCCAGCCGGATATGAAGGCGGTATTATCGCCAAAGGCGCGGAAGGCATACGCCATTCCGCCGCCTGTTACGGGCAGCATTGCACAAAGCTCGCAATAGCAAAGCGCTACCGGTATCATCATAACCAGGGCAAGTATGTAGCCCAGCGCCGCAGGCAGGGGGCCGCCGCTTCCTGCCATCCAGCTGTTTATGGATACAGCCCAGCCCACGCCGACTATGGCGCCAAAGCCTATGCAGAAAAAGTCAACGGCAGATACCTTTTTTGTCTCGTTCATTTCGCGTGCCTTCTTTCCAGTACGATTACTAATCGTTAGCATTAATAATTCTCATCAATCAAATTGCCGCTTTATATGATAATCGCGGTTAAATTCTTTGTCAATGCATAAAAACCTATTTTTATGAGTCATATTTTTCACACAGTCGGCGTGCGGCAGCCCTGCGGCGTCAATGGGCAAGGATAATAAAAAAACGCCGCGGCGATCCTTGCGGATGTGCGGCGCAATCATGCTTCCTAAGGGGGTGATTCTTTGCGCTATGCCTGCGCTTCCTCGGCAAGCTCGCGGAAAATAGGCAGGCTGCGCTTTATCATATCATGTGAAACGCAGGTGCTGAGGCGGAAATGGCCGGGGCAGCCGAAGTCATTTCCCGGCACCACAAGAAGGTCCTTCCTCATAGCCCGAGCGGCAAATTCTTTTGCGTCCCCGCCGGGCGCTTCAACAAACAAGTAAAACGCGCCCTTGGGCTTAACGCATTTGTAGCCGTATTCCGCCAACGCGTCGTAAAGGGTACGCCTGTTCCTGTCGTACGCCTCCACGTCGGGGCGTAGCTTTACGCAGCGCGCCAGCATCTGCTGCATGGTGGAGGGGGCGCATACATGGCCCATGCTCCTTGACGCGCCGGATATGGCAAGCAGGAGCTCATGGCTGTCCTCCGCCTCGTCCGTCACGCAGGCATACCCTATGCGCTCGCCCGGGAGAGACATCGACTTGGAATATGAATAGCACACTATGGTATTTGCATACAGCTTGGGTATGAACGTGACCTCGGCGCCGTCGTATACCAGCTCGCGGTAGGGCTCATCCGCTATTATATATATTGGATGCCCGTACTCCGCGCTTCTCTGCTCAAGCAGCCTGCCCAGCCGACACAGCGTCTCCCTGCCGTATACCGCGCCGGAGGGGTTATTTGGGGAATTCACTATCACAGCCTGAGTATGGGGGGTTATGCGCTTTTCCAGCTCGTCGAACCGTATCTGGAACGCCTCGGTATCCGCCGGCACCGTTACGAGCTTCATCCCGCTGCTTTCTGCATACATCGGGTATTCAGGAAAGTATGGTGCGATCACTATTACCTCGCTGTTCTTTACGGCGATAGCCTTCAGGGACGCTATAACGGCCGCTGCCGCGCCGCAGGTCAGCAGCAGGTTATTTGAGCTTATATTCATGCCGTACCGCTCATTCAGATCCTCCGCTATGGCCTCTCTGGCCCGCTTATCTCCCCCGGCAGGCGTATAGCCGTGAAGCATAAGGCTGTTCCCCTCCTGTATAAGGCGGGTTATGGTATTATCCACCTGCTTGTGTGTTGGTATAGAAGGATTCCCGAGCGAATAATCAAATACGTTTTCTTCGCCGACCTGCTGTTTGCGTTTTAGTCCGAACTCAAATATTTCACGTATGCAGGACTGTTTTGATCCCAGGACGTACATTTTTTCCGATATCATATTATCCCCACCTCGTCTTTTTGGTTAACCCCGCGCCGCAACCGCTCCAAAGGCGATCGACGCCAGCTTTGTCTCCGCATTGTCTGATCTGGATACCAGTACTATGGGTACCTTTGCCCCAACGATTATTCCCGCGCTCTTTGCGCCGCCAAACAGCGACATGGCCTTTCCCATTGCATTGCCCACCTCATAATTGGGGACCAGAAGTATATCAGCCATACCCGCTCCGGGGGCGTTGTATTTTTTATGCGCGCAGGCCTCCCGGCTCACCGCAAGATCCAGCCCTACCGGGCCGTAGACCTGCATATCATACTTGCTCCAGCGCTCTGAAATACCCGCAAGCTCCTGCGCATCCACCATAGACTGTATCTTTGGGTTTACCGTCTCGGCGCCGCATATGCAGGCTGCATACAATTTTCCAAAACCTATACTCTTCATTGTTATGGCAGCGTTTTCCAGTATCTCGGTCTTCTTTGCGAGGTCGGGGAAGGGGTTCATGCCCCCGTCCGTAACTGCCATGAGCCTGTATCCCGCAGGCTGATAAAGCATCACATGGCTTATCAGCCTTTCGGTGCGGATGCCGTTTTCCTTATCCAATACGGCGCGCATAAGGTCGGCGGTGTTCAGTATTCCCTTCATGAGAAGGTTTGCCCTTCCGCTTCGCACTGCGCTGACGGCCTTTGCGGCACAATCCGCATCGCTGTCAGCCGGAATAAGCTCAAAGCCGCTGTCCTCCTCGCCCAGTTCACTGAGTATGCTCTTTATCCGTATTACATTTCCCACCAGTATGGCATTTGCGATATTCTTTCGTTTTGCCTCGCAAACCGCCTTCAGTACCTCCTCATCGTGGGCCGCGGCTACCGCTATTACTCCGGAAGCCATGCCTGACGCCGTCCTTATAAGGCTTTCTATGGTGATCATCTTTACATCTCCCATCAATATTCAAGGCATTTCCCGCCGTGGAGCACCCTCAGCGCCCCCTCGGCCAGGCTTCTCATTTCCTCCTCACCCGGCAGGCAGATAACCGGCGCCACTTTGGAAACATATGAGGTTATCTCTCTGCACAGGCTCTCGCTGTACGCCATACCTCCTGTATATACTATGGCGTCCACCCTGAAGCGCAGTACAGCTGCCATGGAACCTATATCCTTGGCAAGCTGATAGGCAAGGGCACGGAATATCAGCGTTGCTTCCTTGTCACCGTCATTCATCTTTTTTTCCACTTCGCGGAAATCCTTTGTTCCGAGGTAGGAATACACCCCCGCCTCCGAGCCAAGCATGCGCTTCACTTCCGCCTTTTCCCGGCCGGAATAGCACAGCTCCACTACGGCGTTCACCGGCAGCGCGCCGCCCCTGTCCAGCCCCATACTGCCGTCGTCCTTGACGTTATATACGTCAACTACCCTTCCTCTTTCGTGGGCTGCCACCGATACCCCGCCGCCCAGATGAGCAACGATGAGGTTCAGCTCCTCATATGACCTCCCCATTTGCTGCGCCGCCCTGCGCGCCACCGATTTGTGATTGAGTGCATGGAAAAAGCTCTGCCGCTCCATGCCCTTCATTCCGGATATACGCGCAACATCCTGCATCTCGTCCACACAGACCGGATCCACAAAATATGCCGGTATTCCTGCGGGCTTCGCAAGCTCCTCTGCGATATACGCGCCGAGGTTTGCTGCGTGCTCGCCATAGCTTGGATTGAGTATGTCGTGTATCACGTTGTCGTTTACGGCGTATGTGCCGGACGGAATATGGCGAAGCAGTCCGCCCCTTCCGCATATGGCGTCAAAGTCGGATACCTTCATGCCGTTTTCCCTCAACGCATCCAGTATCAGTTTTTTGCGGTAGGGCATCTGCTCAGCTATATGGGCGAATTTTGAAAGCTCCTGCGCGCTGTGGCTTATACTCACGCGCATAACTTCCTTTTCTTCGTCAAACGCGGATATTTTTGTTGACGTTGCCCCCGGATTTATCACCAGAACCTTCATAAGCATCCCTTCCGATCAGGCTATACGGCCCCGTATCCGGCGCGGTAGGCCCTGATGTTCATATCCCTGAATTTTTCCGGCACGGTATCCGCTATCACCGCTTCCCAGTCTATGCCGTCCATGCCCAGCACCTTTACCATGCTGCCGAAGAGCACTATATTCATGCACTTGGGATTGCCCATATCCTCCGCTATCTTTGCCGCGTTCAGCGTATAACAGTTAAATCTGCTCTTCATGGCTTCTATGCAGCCCTTGGGATATTCGCACATACCCGCCGCCGTGGTGGAGGATTCTATCTCAAAATCGTTTATGACGGCTATCCCGTCCGGCTTGAGATAGTCGGCATAGCGTACCGCCTCCATCTTTTCAAAGGCCACGACTATATCCGCCGCGCCCTTGCCTATGACCGGGGAATATACCTTTTTGCCCCAATGCACCTGCGTGGATACGCTTCCGCCGCGCTGGCTCATGCCGTGGACCTCAGACATCTTTACGTCATATCCGGCGCGCATAAGTCCATTTACCAGAACCTTCGCCGTCAGTATCGTTCCCTGGCCGCCTACGCCTACAAGTATCGCGCTTTTATTCTGTTCCATGGAAATTACTTCTCCCTTCTTGAAATAGCGCCCTTGGGACATACCTGAGCGCAGACGGTGCAGCCTATGCACTGTGCGGCGTCTATGCACGCCTTGCCCTCATGCACCATGACGGCAGGGCAGCCGACCTTTAGGCACATTTTGCAGCCTATGCACTTTTGCGCATCCACCTCGCACAAGCCTATATCGTGCTTTATCCTCTTTATCAGCACGCAGGGACGGCGGGTTATGATAGCTGCCGGTACCTCGGAAGCCATGGCTTCCTCTACCGCTTTTTCCATGGCCTTAAGATCCTGCGGATCCACTATAATAACCTTTTCATAGCCAATGGAAGCAAGTACGTCCTCTATCCTTATTTTTTCCGCCACATCCCCCTGCAGCGTATAGCCGCTGCCCGGGTTATCCTGATGCCCCGTCATGCCTGTTATGGAGTTATCCAAAACCACGGGAATAACCTCGCCCTTGTTGTAGATTATCTCCGCCGCGCCGGTCATCCCGCTATGGAAGAAGGTGGAGTCCCCCATTATGCCGAATACCTTTTTATCCTTTACGCCGCTGCGCTCAAAGGCCTTCGCCATGCCCATGGCAACCGTAAAGCCTCCGCCCATGCACACGCAGCTGTCTAAGGCGGAAAGGGGCGCCGCCGCTCCGAGCGTATAGCAGCCTATATCCCCTGCCACTACCGCGTTCTTGTGGCGGGATATGGTATAGAAGAAGCCACGGTGGGGGCATCCCGGGCAAAGCACTGGCGGACGCGGAACAGGCTTCACGTCAAGCTCCACACCTGCGGCCTTCTCGCCGAAGAGCCTTTCTTTAAGTATCTGCGGGTTGAGCTCGTACATATCGCCTATGAGCTCCTTGCCCACGCACTCTATGCCGGCGGCCTTCATCTGCTCCTCCATAAAGCCGTCCAGCTCCTCTATGACGTAGAGCTTATCGACCTTCTTTGCAAAGCCTCGTATCAGCTCGATGGGAAGGGGATTGGTAAGCCCCAGCTTAAGAAAAGACGTATCCTCCGGGAAAGCGTCCTTTGCGTACTGATACGCTATGGAGGCGGTCACAACGCCTATTTTGCCGCCCTTCATTTCTGCTACATTAAGCGGGCAATCACATGCGTACTCCTCAAGCTTCTTCATGTTTTCTTCCAGCTTGGCCCTATTGGCGTACGCGTTGGCGGGGGTGGATACGAACTTGCGCACGTTGCGCGCATACTCCTTTGCTTTGTGCTCCTCCCTTTCGCCGAAGGTCACGATGCTCTTTGAATGGGCTATCCTTGTGGTCGTCCTGAACAGCACCGGCATATCGAAGCGCTCTGATATCTCGTATGCGGTATGCATGAAATCGAGGCACTCCTGAGAATCCGACGGCTCCACCATAGCTATCTTGGCGGCCCTTGCGTAGTTCCTGTTGTCCTGCTCGTTCTGCGATGAATGCATGCTCGGGTCGTCCGCGGATATTATTACAAATCCTCCGTTGACTCCGTTATAAGCCGCGGTAAAGATAGGGTCTGCCGCCACATTTACGCCTACATGCTTCATGGCCGCGAGGCTGCGCACTCCGGCGATGCTGGCGCCGTATGCCACCTCCACCGCCACCTTTTCGTTTGGCGCCCATTCGCAATACAGGTCATCTCCATATTTGGTCAGGTTTTCAAACACCTCGGTGCTGGGCGTTCCCGGATATGCGGAGCATACCCTCACCCCGGCTTCATACGCGCCTCTTGCTATTGCCTCATTTCCGTAAAGTAGATGCTTTTCCAAATTTATCCGCCTCCCGTCATACTAAAAGAGTTGTTCCATAGCTGAATTGACTGACTTTTTTCTATTTTCCTGCTTATATTTTATTTCAGCTTATTGCGCTATGTAAAGCGCGACCTTATAATAGTGATATTAGCAAACCTTATTATAAAGAGAGATGGAATTCAATGAACATACTTCAGTTAATATATGTCCTGGAGGTTGCGAAATATCACAACGTATCCAAGGCGGCAAGCAGGCTCTACCTCTCCCAGTCCGCCCTTTCACAGCAGATATCCCGGCTTGAAAAGGAGCTGGGTTACGAGCTGTTCTCCCGGGCATCCCACGGGTTTTACCTTACGGAAAGGGGCAGACAGTTCTGCGATGCGGCGCAGCCCGCAGTAGACAGCTGGCAGCAGTTTCAGCGCAGCATAGGCTTTGAGAACAGCAGGTGTAAAAAGAATCTTCGCATCGCCATGGGATCGCGTGTGTATTCAAACGGTCTTTTTCAGGATATAGCGTCTTTTTTTGATAATCTTCCGGATTTAGAGGTAACCTTCATAACCGAAGCGGGCTTTGACTACCTTGCGGGACTTAAGGACGGCTCCATAGATCTTGCGCTGGACAGGCTGCCTCCCCATAGCCTTATGAACGATTGCCCCCCTCTGGATTGCTGCAATCTTATAGGTGAAAGCCAGTGCGTTCTCATGTCTCCTATGGATCCAAGAAGCACAATGGAGTATATCTCCCCCCGGGAATTGCAGGGCAGTGCCATGATAACCGGCCTGGAAGGCTCCATCGAGGACAGAACGCTGAAGGAAACCTTCAAAAAGCACGGCATATCCCCCGGTCGCGTATACCGTTCCGACGGTATACATACGGTCATAAACCTTATCCGCAGCGGCAAGGGGGTAGCCATAGGGCCCCGTTCCTTCGCTTCATATTATGGCGTAGCGGCAGTGCCTCTCAACCCTCCCGGGCTGGTTTATCTCAGCTTTATCTGCCCCGCCGACCGCTCCAGCTCCCCCGAGATAGTTATGTTCCGCAAATACCTTCTCGATATATGCGGTCACAGATTCTGACGGCTTCTCCCCGCTTTTTTTGATGAAAAAAGGGCTTTCTGACGCTTTTCTCGCGGCAGTAAGCCCTTTTTCTCTTTGTCTTATTTTTTTATTGATTTGCCAGGCTCACGTACTTGTCGTACAGGAAGCCGTACTGCTTTCCGCACTTTGCAAAGCACCATCCGTCGGATACATAGTATACCGTCACATTCTCTTCCTTATCCAGCTTGCCCAGCTTCTTGCTGCCGGTGGAAGGGCCGCTCCTGATGTTCACCTCGGAATTCGTTACGCATTTCTGCGGAGTTATTCCTGAGCTGACCTTTTGTATGTCCACAGTACCCGCCTTTGTGGGCTTGAGATAATCAGAACTGATAAAGCCCGCCTGCCCGCCGTATACGACGTAATACCAGCTTCCCGTCTGGCCTATTATCTCCACCTCGGCGCCCTTTTTAAGGGTTTCGTAAACCTTGGTATTCTTCGTATTGGGGCCGCTCCGGAAGTTCACTTTGGAATTGGTCTCGCCCCTGGGCAGCACCACGCCGGAGCCGCTGTCCACATTCGCTGCCGTATCCTTATCATTCTCCCTGGTGCCTACGGCCGTGCCTTTATCGTGTACAGTGCCCGTGACGTACTTCGCGTATATGTAGCCCCTTGTACCCTTGTATTCCACAAGGCACCAGCCATTTTCATTAGCGTATATAGTAACCTCGGTGCCCTTGGGCAGGCGCGCGAGTTTCTTTGTACTGGAGGAAGGACCCTGCCTCATATTCACCTTGGTATTGGTTTTTCCAGTGCCTATGGCGTCGTCGCTTTCCGCCCTGCCTGCATTCTGCTGCTCGCCCCCCGCATATGCTTCCGTCACCTTTACATACTTTGAGCTTACAAAGCCCTCCGTTCCGTCAGAGGTCTTTACGGAGTACCAGCCATCCTTTTTGCCATAAAGTATAAGCTCTGTATCCTTTTTCAGAGTAGCTATTATCGCTGAATCGGTATTGCTGCCCTTGCGCAGCCTGACGCTGCCAGTGGTAACGCCCCTGCCGGCAGCATCCGAGCCGCCGTTTACCTTCTGTGTGCCCGTCTGCTGTATGTAGTCCTTGTGTACGTATCCCTTCAGCTGCCCTGTCTGGACGCTGTACCAGTTTCCGGACTGTCCGAGTATGTATACTCCGGTGTTCTTTTCAAGCTTCTTTAAGGAATTATACGACGTGCCGGGGCCTATGCGCATATTCACTCTGGAGGCGGTCACCCGGCCTACCTTTACCGTATCTCCGCCGTCGTCCTGCTTCGGAACAGTCGCGGCATCGTCCTGAGATTTGATATTCTCCTGCTTCTCCCCGCCCGTGACCTTTACGTAGCTTTCGCTGATATATCCAAGCTTGCCGCCTGCCTCGCCATAATACCAGCCTCCGGTCTTGCCGTATATGCTTATCCTTGTGTTTTTATCCAGCCTGTCTATGCTGGCATAGGACACCGCAGGGCCGTTGCGGAAGTTTACCCCCTGCCCCGTCACTATACCTGAGGCCACAGACTCCGGAACCAGTATTATATCCGCCGCTTCACTGTCATTATCGCCGCCGTTTGCGCCATCGGCCTTCGGTACCTCTTCCTCTTCATCGGCATCTGACTTCTGCGCTGGGTAGCCCGTTATGCTCACATATGTGGATATGATGTACCCCTTCTTGCCGCTTGGCGTGGATACCAGATACCAGCCCCCCGCGGAATCGTATATGTACAGCTGCGTATCTCTTTCCAGCTTATCGATGCTCTCATAGGAGGTGCCGGGGCCTGTCCTCATATTCACGCCGGAGCCGTTCACAGTACCGTATGCCTGTACGCCCTCCGGAGCATCTGCAGCAGGACTGCCGGACGGCGCCGGGGTTGCCTCAGCCTGCGGCCTTTCGCCCTTATACTCCAGATACTTTTCGGATATATAGCCGCTCTTGCCATCATACACTGCCTGAGCCCATCCATCGTTGCTGCCGTATACGTATACGGTACTGCCCGCGGGAACGGTGCATATGCTGCTGTACTTTGTGCCTGCTCCGGAACGCAGTTTCACGCCGCCGGTAGTGACCGCTTCGACGCAGCTGCCGGAGGGGGTAAACTCCACGCTGCTGTTTTTATTGATAGGATCCTGCGGCGCAGATACATCGATGCTCGCAAAGGAAGCGCCAGGATAATAGAATTTCAGTATTTCCCTATAGCTCATGCCCGCGCTTCCCATTGCCTGCGCGCCCCGCTGGCTCATTCCTACGCCGTGGCCAAAGCGCACGTGGTATATCTTATAATACCCCGATGAGTCCATTTCGCCCCAGTATGCGCGCAGTGTCTTGTCGTACACCACGCCATAGCTTTCGAACTCGCTGGTATAGAACTCCAGAGTCACGCTTTCGGATCCCATTCCGTTCTGGCTGGCCGCAAGCTCTATGCTGCACTTTGACATACAGCGGCTGGTGCCTGAGTACTTGGGTGAATGTACGGATACGGAATATATGCCGTCTATCTGGTTAACCTGGTAGCCCAGCGCCCTCGAAGCCTTGTCCAGCAGCATATTCATCAGTGCCGGGCTTATCTCGCCGCCCATGTTTACCGGGAGCTTTACGGTTTCCATCTTGCTGTATGCGTTGCCGAGATCGTATGGATCGAGACGTATATCGTAGCCGCCGTCGCTCAGCCGCTTTGAGGGCCACGCCTGGCTGGGCAGCAGAGTCTCGCCTCCGTTGCTGGCAGCGTAGTAGGTACACAGCATTCTGCCGTTTACTGCAAGTATTTCGTCAAGCGTACTGTCCACCGCCTCTATCACATTGGTATAAGAGGCGTTATATCCCTTGTATACCTGCTCCGCCGAGGTGTCGCCTATATAGTAATCTCCCGATGTGGTCATGTTGGAAAGCACGTAGCACTTTGCCGCCACCGCCTGTGCCTTCAGGGCCTCTATAGGGAATGTATTGCTCATTTCATACCCTACCACACCGTAAAGGTAGTGAGCCAGCGGCACCTCGTTTACCACGCGTATATAGCCGGAGGACATCACCTTTAAGTTAAAATGGCCCAGGTAGCATCTGCCGTTGAGCTTAATATAACCCGCCTCACGAGATACCCTCTCGCGCATTATTGAAAGCGACTGGCCGGTATATATCTCCCCCTGGGAGCCGGAATGGTAAAGCGTCATGGTACCGTCGCCGTTGCTGCGCACCGTTACTGTGCCTCCGGTAAACTCCGCACCGTTTTCCCTGATAAAATACTTACCGGAAGCATACATGGTAAGCACGGTAGCATTGTTGGTAGAAAGCTTTACCTTTATCCAGCTATAGTCTGCCGCCGCGTGGGCCTGCTGCGGCACAGCGCAAAGCAGCAGCACCGTCGCCATTAGCATCGCCATCAACCTTTTCATCATGCATTACCCCTATATAAAATATAAATTGATCGAATCGTATCGAATTATATAGAAATATACCATATATCGGGGTAATTGTGTACTTTTGCACAATTTATTTACAAATTTGGGACAAAAAACCGGCTGTTAAAAACTCCCCCGGTTATCCGGGGGAGCACAGAGTGTCAAAAAAGTGGCTGAACGCCACTTTTTTGAGTTTTACGGGTTTTGCCTCTCGCATTCGCTCCCGGGCGGCAAACCCCGCAAAGTACGAAAACCTCTGGGTTTTCATCCGTTCTGACGCACATGTCGTCAGAGCCGGATTGACCATAAGGGGCTGCGGCCCCTTATCAACCCCGAGGTTTTTTGACAGACTGAGCTCCCCCGCTTATCCCGGGGGAGCATACAGCCTTTAATATTATGCTTATATGAGGTTCTTTTCGTTTTCCTTGCTGAACATATGCAGCACGTTGCCGCCGAAGGTAAAGTTTACCTTGCTTCCGTAGCCGAACATCTGCTGTGCGCTGCCGTCCAGGTCTATTGTGGGGATTATCACCACAACATCTTTGCCATTGGCGTTTACATGGAGATGCACGGAGCTGCCCATCATCTCGGATACGTCCACGGTTGCACTGATGTGCGCCGCCGCGTCGTCAGAGCAGAGCATTATGTGCTCCGGCCTTATGCCGAGGGTTATATCCTGTGGTTCAACATTATTGGCCCTAAGCGCCTGCTGCTTTTCTTCGGGCAGGTGAACCCTTGCGCCGTCCAGCTCTACATAATATCCGTCAGCGTCCTTATCCAGTTTTGCATCAAAGAAGTTCATCTGCGGAGTTCCTATGAAGCCCGCCACGAAGAGGTTTGCAGGGTGGTTGAACACCTCCTGAGGGGTGCCTATCTGCTGAATGAATCCGTCCCGCATTATGACTATGCGGTCGCCCAGGGTCATAGCCTCGGTCTGATCGTGAGTAACGTAGACGAAGGTAGTATCTATCCTCTGGCGCAGCTTTATTATCTCCGCACGCATCTGATTGCGCAGCTTTGCGTCCAGATTGGAAAGAGGTTCATCCATCAGGAATACGGCAGGGTTGCGCACTATTGCGCGCCCTATGGCCACACGCTGACGCTGTCCGCCGGAAAGGGCCTTGGGCTTTCGGTCGAGGTACTGGGTTATGTCCAGTATCTCCGCCGCTTCCTTTACCTTGCGGTCTATCTCGTCCTTGGGGGTCTTCTTGAGCTTGAGGGAGAAAGCCATATTCTCATATACCGTCATATGAGGGTACAGGGCGTAGTTCTGGAATACCATGGCGATATCCCTGTCCTTGGGAGCTACGTCGTTCATAAGCTTGTCGCCTATGTACAGCTCGCCGGCGGTAATGTCTTCAAGTCCCGCTATCATGCGCAGGGTTGTGGACTTTCCGCAACCGGAGGGGCCTACCAGCACGATAAATTCCTTGTCTGCAATGTCAAGGTTGAACTCCTGCACCGCTACGACGCCCTCATCGGTAATCTGAAGATTGTGTTTCTTTTCAGGCTGGTCCTTGGCCCTTTTCTTGGGCGCACTGTTTGGATAGACCTTTTTGATGTTTCTGAGGCTTACCTTTGCCATATTCTTTTTTCGGCTGCGACCGTTCTGCCTCCGCAAGGAACGGCCTCGGGATAAAGGCAATTATCCCATTACGACAGGTCTCCACACTGCCGCACCGCCAGCCGCGGCGGATCCTCTCCTTTTTTAGCCCTTCACGGATTATTTAAGTGGAGTAACCCGCAGGGGTAAAATAGGTTTATTTTATTAAATATATCATATTTACCCGCGCCATTTCAACGGTCATGCGACAGATTTTCACTTTTCCCATAAAGAAAAACGGTACCATCAGTTGACAAAGACACACAAGGTTTTAGGAGCCAGACAGCACGGCATAACTGCGTCGTCCTCATTTGAAATACAACCAGTATTTCTGCACTCGTCCTCCTTGTTCTGCCATACTCTTTGGCTTCTAAAACTCAAAGACCCCAAAGAGCTTGTTTTGAGGGCGATCCAAGGCCGAGGAGCGCAGTACTACTGGATGTAATACAAGCGACGAGAACGCAGGAACACCCCAAAACAAGCCTTTCGGGCTTGTGTGCTCTTGTCAACTGATGGTAGATTTGTTAAAGGATAAACTTTTCTTGAAAATGCCCCTGCCCATGCTATAATTACTATGTTGAAATATAATCCTATTGATAGTTTTTTATATTCCTTCGGAGGACTGCCAATGTATTGCCTTGACAACATCGACAATATAAAAAATACCGTTCGTCCCAAGAAGACTGCTCACGTTTACGTGCCCTACAATTGCGGCAGGAAGTGCCCCTTCTGCGAATCCCGCAAGATGTACGATACTCTGGACGTCTCATTGGATAAGACCCTCGAGGTGCTCCGCCGCATAGCGGATTCCGACATCGAGGATATAATGATAACCGGCGGCGAGCCCTGCGACAATCTTGATTATCTCGGCAAAATGCTGGATATACTCAAAGACAAGATCGTCTACGTAAACACCCTTTTCCCCTCCGAATCCGCAAAAGACATCACCCACATGTTCGATGTGGAATATCCCTGCGTAAAAGGCATAAACGTCTCCCGCCACCTCAGTACATACGAAAAAGACTCTGCCTTCCTCTATGCCCCCGCCACTGACGACGTTCTGGGCAATCTGAAGGTTCCCGTCCGCATAAACTGCGTCATACAGGATAAGCGCGCCCCATTTTCATGGGTGGATTCCGTAGTACGGCGCTGGGAAAAGCAGCACGATCGCAAGCCCAATCTTGAACTGCACTTTCGGGAGAACTTCAACGAAGTAACGGCGGAGAACCTGCACATACAGGACAGCCCCTTCCTGAAGACACTCTGCGAGAACTACAAATATCACTACTACAACATGGGTACTTCCTTCGATGACGTATCCTTCCTGTCGGACAGCGGCATGACGGTATATTACCACAAGATACTGCCCTACAGCATATGCAAAATAGGCCCCCTCACCATACTGCACGAAATGGTGGTTTTTCCCGACGCCGAGGTATGCACCGACTGGGACGGCAGCAAGGACGGGCTTGAGGAGTACTGCAAATGGGTCAATTACAAGCTATAACCGCAAAAAGGCCGGATCGATCCGGCCTTTTTGTTTTGTCGCGTCATATTTCCTTTATCATGGTGAACATGCCAAGGCGCTTGCCTTCCCGGCTGTGTATTGCGTTGGGAAGCTCTCCCGTCACCCGATAACCCAGCTTTTCGTAAAGGCATTTCGCCCTGTCGTTGCCCTCTATAAATTCCAGTTCCATTTGGCTTATGCCCATGGTCTTAGCCTGCTTTTCCAAAGCGTTCATCATTATTGTGCCGAGGCCCTTACCCCAGTATTTGCTTATCACGCTTATGCCCACGCTTGCCCTGTGCCGCACCTTGGACTTCTTCATCCCGGCACAGTTGAGTGAGCAGAAGCCCACAAGCTCACCGTCTATATCACATACCAGCATCAGCGTGCCATCCGACTCATTGGTCATCTGTATAAAGGCCGCTTCGCTTTCGTCGCTCCGTATTATCTCGTCCGGGTAGTGTATAAGGTATTCAGTCTCCCCCGCACAGATCCGCATGAGCTCCAGCACCTTGCCGCCTTCGCATGGCTCCGCATTGCGAAGAACTCCGTATCTCTTATCCTTCAGCCGTATCAGCTCAGCATCGTACCTCATCAGGCGTCCGCATCCTCCTGTCTCGTCCCGCGCCTGCGCTTGCCCTTCAGTGTTACATCCAGCTTCAGAGCGTTGTGCGGACATACGGTAACGCACTTGCCGCAGCGTATGCAGTCGGTAGAGTTAGGCTCCTTGTATACGGGTATATCCAATCCGCAGGCCTTCTGGCAGGCGCCGCACCCCACACAGCGGCTCTTGCTCACCCGCATTCTTACCAGCGATACAGGGTTCATCAGGCCATATATGGCGCCCAGGGGGCAAATATAGCGGCAGAACGGGCGGTACATGAGTATGGAGCCTGTTATTATCACAACCAGTATGAAAAGCTTCCAGGTAAACAGCCAGCCAATGACGCTTCTCAGCTCCTCGTTGAGAGCAAGCAGCGGTATGCCTCCCAGCAGCGTGCCGGAGGGACATATCCACTTGCAGAACCATGGCATACCCACGCCGTATGAGCCCTTGGCAAGCATGGGCAGCAGTATGCACATGACCACGAGTACGACGTAGCGTGTCTTGCGCAGGTATTTCTCGCCGGGCAGCCGTCGTATTTTTTTCTTTGGCGGTATCTTGAAGAGCAGATCCTGCACCAGCCCGAAGGGACATAGCCAGCCGCACACTATCCTGCCGAACAGCGCACCTATGGTTATAAGCGTGCCTAATACGTAAAACGGGAATCCATGTGACCTGCCCGCCAACGCGTTCTGCAGCGAGCCCATAGGGCACGCGCCCCATGCGCCTGGGCAGGAATAGCAGTTCAATCCCGGAACGCATATATTCTTGACGCCGCCCTGATATATGGTGCCGTTTATATAGCCCGAGGCATAGCTGTTAGTCAGCAGCGTCCAGCAGGCCTGAAGGTATATCCGCGCCCTAATAAAGGGGTGGTTTTTCTTTTTGTTTTTCTTCTTATCCAAGGCCGATACACTCCATGCAGATCATTATGGCCTTTTGCATGACGGCATTGGCCTCGCCCCTTACCGCACCTATGACGATAAAGGCCAGACCTGCCGCTAAAAGTGCCAATGATATAATACTACGCTTTTTCATTCATCACCGTCTCGATAATATCTATCCATTTCTGTTTGCTCTTTGCGCCGTGAACCACCGTTACGAGCCTGCCCTCGGAGTCGTAAAACTTCGTCGTGGGCACCGTATTTACGCCCTGGAGCATGGTTTTTATCACGCTCTGGCTGGCAATAATGTTGGTAAAATTGCCTCCCGCGCTTTCAAACATCTCCTTGGAGCTGAGCACCATGTCGGGATTCTCCGGCATCGCGTCCGCCGAGAGGCCGATTATCCTGAAGCCGCTTCCCTTGTATTCCTTTGCCAGTTCTGAGAGATCACCCATCTCTTGCAGACAGCTCGGTCAGGTACGGGTCCAGATATTCACCATAGTTATGCGGTTCTTGCTGAACAGGCTGCTGCCGGTGCTGCTGCCATCCAGCGTAGTCGTCTCGAAGCTTATAGCCTTAGAGCTGCTCTCGTACGAAAGGGACTGTTTTGTATAGTTGCCCGCATAGGGCGTCCTTACTTTTTTCTCAGGCTTAGGCGTCGGAGTAGCTTCAGCCTTCTTGTCGTCCTTTTTGTCGTCCTTTTTGCCTTCCTTCTGCTCCTTATTGCCGCTGCTCTGCTTGTCCTCCCGCTTTTGGGGCCGCTTTGTGGGTTCAGGCGTAGGTTCCGGAGTAGGCACTGGAGTAACGACGGGCTGTGGCGTAGCATATCCGGTTATGGCGACGAACGTAGTGTCATCCCCGTACTGCTCGTCGTCCAGATATCCTATATCCACCATCACGAAGGTATCCGCTTCTGTCTTTTTTGCGCAGCCAAAGGAGCACAAAAAGCCTGCCGCCATCACTGCCGGCAAAGCCCTTTTGGCCGCCCTATAAACAGGGCCTTTTTTTATTCCGGCCCATAATGAAGAATTTTCCTTCCTGTACATGATTTGATTATAAGTCCCGTAAAAAAGGCTGTCAACAAAGAGGGAGCGTTTGGGGAAAAAGTTAACAGTTAAGCCATAAGGTCAGCAAGTAAGCCGGTATGCTCCAGAAGTATCTTGAGGCCCAGGAGTATGAGCATCACTCCTCCTGTCATCTCGGCTTTTGACTTGTATTTCGTCCCGAAAACGCTGCCTGCCTTTACCCCCGCCATGGATATGATGCAGGTGGTGCAGCCTATCATGCCCGCCGCCAGCGCTATGTCCACATCGAGAAAGGCGAAGGTTATACCCGCGGCAAGGGCGTCTATGCTGGTTGCGACCGCAAGCATGAGCATGGTCTTAAAGGAGAGCGAGCCGCTGTCCCTGCCCGCGTCCTCGTCCTTGGACATTGCCTCCCGTATCATATTTGCGCCTATGAGTGAGAGCAGTATGAATGCCACCCAGTGATCTACCGACTGTATGGCATTGCTGAAACGGGAGCCCAGGAAGTATCCTATCATTGGCATAAGCGCCTGGAAGCCGCCGAACCAGAGTCCGACAATGGCGGCCTTTTTGAAGCTTATATCCTTCACGGCAAGGCCCTTGCATATCGACACGGCAAAGGCGTCCATGGACAGGCCGATGGCCAGAATGAGTATCTCCAATACGCTCATCAGCTTTTGTACCCCTCTCTCGGTAAAAACCGCAAATGGCTTGTAATTATATGCTCATTTCATATTATAAGTCAAGGGCGTCCACATGATGAACGTCCCTGACCTTAGCTATGTATTACTTTTGCAGCTCCGCGAGGCGATGCTCCAGCTTGGCGAGCATATCCTTAGCCACATCCAGCTTGTTCTTTTCCTCGTTGATGACCTTCTCGGGAGCCTTGGCAACGAAGCCCGGGTTGCCCAGCTTGCCCTCTGCGCGGGCGACCTCGCCCTTCATTCGATTTATCTCCTTGTTTACCCTCTCTATTTCCTTATCTATGTCGATAAGCTGATCCAGGGGTATGAAGGCCTCGCCCATGGCGCACACGGCATTTACCGCTCCCTTGGGTATGCCGTTCTTATCCTGCTGAACTATCACGTTCTCCGCGCCTGCCAGCTTCATAAGATATGCTCTTGCCATCTCGAAGGCAGGGGCGTTCTCGGCGGGGGTTACCATGTACACGGCGGTGCGCCTTGCGGGAGGCACGTTCATCTCCGCCCGGAGGTTTCTTATGGAGCGGATAACGTCCATCACGCCCTCCATCTCCTCTGCCTCCTCAGCAAACTGGAAGTCATTGGTGTACTTGGGCCAGCTTGCGCGCATGATGGTCTCCTCCGCGTTTGGCAGGCTCTGATACAGCTCCTCCGTAATAAACGGCATGAAGGGGTGAAGCAGCTTCATGGAGTCGCCCAGCACCCGGACCAGTATAGCCTTCACGTTTGCCCTGTCGCTCTCGTCATCGCCGTAAAGGCGGGGCTTTGCCATCTCTATGTACCAGTCGCAGAACTCGGTCCAGATGAAATCATATACCTTCTGTGCGGCTACGTTGAGCTCGAAGTTGTCCATATTGGAGGTGACTTCACCTGCAACGGCGTTGAGCCTGTGGAGTATCCACTTGTCGGCGATATCCAGCTTTGCCATGTCTATATCGCCTATCTTTTCATCGCCAATGTTCATCTGAACAAAGCGAGAGGCGTTGTAGACCTTATTACAGAAGTTTCTGGCGGCCTCCACCTTTTTGTTGGAAAAGCGCATGTCGTTGCCCGCGCTGTTGCCGGTCACCAGGCTGAAGCGCAGGGAATCCGCGCCATAGTCCTTGATTATCTCAAGGGGATCTATGCCGTTGCCAAGGGATTTGGACATCTTGCGGCCCAGCTCGTCCCGGACTATGCCGTGTACATATACCGTGTCAAAGGGTATCTTACCCATGACCTTAGTTCCAAACACTATCATTCTGGCTACCCAAAAGAAGATTATATCGTAGCCGGTAACGAGGGTGCTGGTGGGGTAGAAGTATTCAAGCTCAGGGGTCTTGTCCGGCCAGCCCAGTGTGGAGAAGGGCCACATGCCGGAGCTGAACCAGGTATCCAGCACGTCCTCGTCCTGATGGACCTTTGCGCCGCAGATGGGGCACTTTTCGGGCGGGTCCAGAGTTACTTCTATATGGCCGCAGTCGGGATTCTCGCAGTAATAGGCGGGTATCCTGTGGCCCCACCAGAGCTGGCGGGAAATACACCAATCCCTGATGTTGTACATCCAGTTGAAGTAGGTCTTGTTGAACCTTTCCGGTACGAACTTTACCTCGCCCTCCTCCACTACGCGGATAGCTTCTTTGGCAAGGGGCTTCATGCTCACGAACCACTGGAGGCTGGTGAGGGGCTCGACGGTATTATGGCAGCGATAGCAGACCCCTACGTTGTGGGCGTAGTCCTCTATCTTCACAAGGTTGCCGCTCTTTTCCATATCGGTCACGATAGCCTTGCGGCACTCCATGGTAGTCATGCCGGTATAAGGCGCTCCCAGCTCGTTCAGGTGTCCGTCGTCGGTGAATACCCTTATGCGGGGCAGGTTGTGGCGCACGCCTACTTCGAAATCGTTGGGGTCGTGGCAGGGAGTGATCTTAACTGCGCCGGAGCCAAACTCCTTCTCCACGTATTCGTCCGCAACTATGGGTATCTCGCGGCCTACTATGGGGACTACGACGGTCTTTCCGATAAGATCCCCATAGCGCTCATCCTCGGGGTTCACGGCTATGGCGGTATCGCCGGGTATTGTTTCTGGGCGGGTGGTGGCGCAGATTATGGAATAGCTCTTGTCGGGCGCGTCGTAGCGGACGTGCCAGAGGTGGCTGGCCTGCTCCTCGTACTCCACCTCGGCGTCCGAAAGCGCCGTCTGGCATACGGGGCACCAGTTGATTATTCTGTCGTCCCTATATATAAGGCCTTCTTTGTAAAGGTCTACAAACACCTTGGTGACCGCCCTGTTGCAGCCCTCGTCCATGGTGAAGCGTTCACGCTCCCAGTCGCAGGAGGAGCCCATTTTACGCAGCTGCTTTACGATGGTCCCGCCGTACTCGCGGCGCCACTCCCATGCGCGCTTGAGGAATGCTTCGCGGCCTATGTCGCGCTTGTCTATGCCTTCCTTGGCCATCTCGGTGACTATCTTTACCTCGGTGGCTATGGAGGCGTGATCCGTGCCGGGAAGCCAGAGCGTCTCGTAGCCGTTCATGCGCTTATAGCGTATTATGGAATCCTGAAGGGTATTATCCAAGGCGTGGCCCATGTGCAGCTTGCCGGTTATGTTTGGCGGCGGCATAACTATGCAGTAGGGTTTCTTTTCGGGGTTGGCTTCCGCATGGAAGTAGCCCTTCTTTTCCCATTTTTCGTAGAGCCTGCTTTCCACGTCGGAATGGTCATAGGTCTTGGGCAGTTCTTTGCTCATGTCTCTTCCTCCTGTATTTTAAGAAATAATATGCAATAAAAAATCCGCCCCGTCTTTGCAACCAAAGGACGAGCGGACCCGCGGTACCACCTTTATTGAGCGCAATGCGCTCCTCTTTTGCGCCGTAACGAGGCGCGTCCGCCGGGAACTACTGTTATTTCACCCCCGGGGCTCCTAAGCGACCTTCTGCCCTCTCCTTGCAAACAGCCCTTTCAGCCGGCGGGGCCGTCTCTCTTGTGCGGTATGAGCGCATACTCCTCTTCATCTTTGCCATTATTTACCATCAGTTGACAAGGACACACAAGGTTTTAGGGCTTGTGTGCTCTTGTCAACTGATGGTAGCTTTAGTTTATAAAAAAGCAGGGGCTTTGTCAAGCCCCCGCAATTATATTACGCCGTTACGCCTCGGGTATGAACCTTACCTTGCCTATCCAGGGTATCTCATAGTACTCCCGCTTGCAGGTACGCACTATGGCCATTATCATAAATACCACTCCGGCTACCATGCCTACCATGCCGGCTATCCAGCCCAAAAAGGGTATTATCATCACAACAGAGCTCGCCATGAACCACAGCAGCAGGCATATCACCTGGTTGACATGATGGCGCACATAGTTGGAGTCCTTATCCAGTATGAGCATTATCGCCGCGAGGGGCATGAGCACATAGGACAGCGCCGCCAGATTGCGGTACTTTTCCACGTCGTTATTAAGAGCAGCGTTGTCGTTAATGTTTTCCATATATGTTCCTCCGTCAATATATTCTTTTCTTTCCACACCTTACACTTTATATCTATATTCGCCAAGGTTCAATAGCATTTTGTCCTAATTTAATAAAACCTTAAAATCATACCCTGCGCAGCCCCTTGGGAATGTGGTTTTTAAGCGTCCCCTCCACCGCCTTGCCGAAGCCTACCGGGAAGCCGCCTACGCAGAGCGGCATATATCCCTTCAGTCCTCCGGATATGCCTATGGTATTGCCTCTGAGAAAGGCGTCCAGCCGCGGGTCGTCCGTTGTAAGATCTATCGTGTTCCTATACTTGCCGCCGTGGGCTGCCATAAAGAGACTGTAGGCGGGAACAAACCTGCCCTTTAGCATATCTCCCGCGTACACGCCGGCGCTGAGCAGCCTTACCGCTGACAATCCCGCCGGCAGCTCTCCGTCGATCAGCAGTACCCGTCCATCCTTTAGCATATATGCCTTGCCCTTTGGCGGCTGGTCAAAGGTATGCTCTATAAATCCGAAATAGTCCTTCTCCCTGCAGGGCAGGAGCTTCATATCCGGCTGGGGCATACGGTCATCGCCAGCCTTTTTCAGCCGTGCGACAAAATGCCCCTCCCCCTGGCAGGTATGTGGGTACAGCCGTTGTGTCAGCTCTATCTCCATATCCGGAAACTCCGAGGCGAGCCAATCGACATTATCCTCATTTTCCTCTCTTGAAAAGGTGCAGGTGGAATATATCAGCTTGCCGCCGGGGCGCAGAGCCTTATACGCGCTTTTGAGTATAGCCCGCTGCCGCTGGGCGCAGGATATTACATGCTCCTCAGACCACTCGGCTATTGCCCCTTCGTCCTTTCTGAACATGCCCTCCCCGCTGCACGGGGCGTCCACTATGACCCTGTCGAAATACTCCGGCAGTGCCTCGCAGAGCGCGTCCGGATGGGCGCAGGTGACGGCGGCGTTTGTCACCCCCAGCCGTTCCAGCGTAAAGCCCAGTATCTTTGCCCTGCTTGACACTATCTCGTTGGCCACGAGCAGGCCTTCGCCGTGCATACGCGCTGCGATGCCGCCGCTCTTGCCGCCCGGCGCGGCGCATAGATCCAGCACCCTCATGCCCGGGTTTATCTCTGCCGCGGCGATGGGAGCCATGGCAGAAGGTTCCTGAATATAGAACAGCCCCGCTATGTGGTAAGGGTCATTGCCCATGCCGTCCGGGGACTCATTGAGCACAAAGCCCTCCTCCAGTATTTTGGAACGCTCAATTTTATAAGCAAGCAGGCTTTTCAGCTCCTCCGGGCTTGTCTTGAGCAGATTTGCCCGAACCCCCCGCACGGGAGGCTTATCGTAACTCGCAAGGAAATCCTCCAGATCGCCGCTCAGCGTTTGGCTCATTCTTTGTATGAACTTTTCCGGCAGCCTTATCATAATAAATTACAGGTACCTCTCCAGCCTTTCCCAAGCCCTGTCGTACATCTCCCGGCCCTTTTCCATGGCCTCGCGCCCCATCTCCTCCGCCTTGCCGTATATTTCCCGGCTCCTCTGCTCAAGGCTTACCCTGCGCTCATAGGCGGCGTTCATGCGGGTCTGCACCTCCGCCATCATCGCAAAGAAGGGGTCTGTCCATATGCGGTCGCGCTCGGTGTTCCCCTTTTTGTAGTTGTCTATCACGACGCCGTAGCGGTCAACGGCCCGCCGCACGCTCTCTTCCCATGAGATATACAGCTCGTCCATTGCGGAATCGCCCATGTTTTTTACAGCCTCTTCCTCGCGGCAGGCAAACTTTACCGCCTCCGCCATTGAATCGGCGTTTTCTTCTATGAGATAGGCATTTTGCAGATGCGTCGTGCCCTCCGCTGCGCAGCTGCCCTTTACCAATACGCTTGGCAGCCCACATGCGGCAGCTTCCCGGACAACTATGCCGTTTGTATCGAATGTGGAGGGGAACAGGAACATGTCCGCCGCACAGAAATACCGCCTGAGAAGCTCCCTGTCCCTAATTGCCCCGGGGAATATACATTCCTTCTCGAGCCCTAGCTCTTTGGCGTACTTCTCCATCTCCGGCCTGTCCGCACCGTCGCCCACGAATATCATCTTAAAGGCAAAGCCTTCTTCCTTTGCCTTCTTCAGTCCGTCAAGCGTTATGCGTATGCCCTTGTACCACATCATGCGGCCTACATACATAAAAACCCGCTCGTCCGGCCCTATGCCGTATTGCCGGCGTATCTCCATAGCCTCCTCCGGCGCTACCCGTCCCTTGGGGAAGTCCACGCCGTTTTCCATGACTATATAGTCTCCCTCATAGCCTATGCCGCGAAGGTTTTCTCCTGCTCCCCGGCTGACCACCCATACCTCGTCGCAGGACTGTATGTTGGCGCAGAGATTGTGCAGGGCGGCTTCCTGTATAAGCTTTGAGCGCACCATATCGCATATGTTTACATCGAACTTTGTGTGATAGGTGAATACCACCGGTATATCAAGCTTTTCCCTGAGGGTACGCGCCATAAGGGTAGACACTACGGGACAGTGGGTATGTATTATGTTAAAGCCCGCCTTTTCCAGCTTCCCGAATATCTTTGCGTCAAAGGGCACGCCCGCCCTGTAGCCCACCAGCTGCTCTGTGCTGAGGCTGGGGTAGCGCACCACGTCAAAGGGGTAGCCGTCCACGGCGCCCGGGTATTCCGGCGTCACCACGGTAGCCTTGCCCAGATTTTTTGTGGATATTATCTCTCCGTAATTCACCACGGCGTTGGCCACGCCGTCTATCACGGGTGGGAAGGAGTCGTTAAGCAGGCATACGTTTATCTTATCGTGCATAGTGCTTCCGTCCGTTTACTTTAATTTTATTTATTATACAGGCTGGAAGGATTTCTTTCAACCGCGTACAGACCGGTTTTCTGTCGTTCTTTCGAAAACACTTGTATTTATTTTATATACAGTTTATAATATTTAACAATCCGGTTCCCTCTTTGAGAGCCTTAAAAGGAAAGGTAGCACAATGAATTACACCTGCACCAGGGACAACAGCATCAGCATCTCCGCTTCAAAGGCCATACTCGCCGGCATATCTCCGGATGGCGGACTGTTTTTGCCGGAAGAATTTCCAAAGGTATCGCTGGACGATATATCAAAAATGCGGAGCATGACCTACCCGGAGCGGGCGGCGTATATAATCGGCCTCTTTCTTACCGACTTCACAAACGATGAGCTCAAAGCATATACCGCAGCGGCATATTCCAAATCACGCTTCGGCGAGATACCAGCGCCTGTAATTGACATTGGCGGCGAAAGCATACTTGAGCTGTTCCACGGTCCCACCTCCGCCTTCAAGGATTTCGCCCTTCAGCTGCTGCCCTATCTTCTTACGGCCTCGGCCAAAAAGCAGGGCATAAACGATAAAATCGCCATACTCGTGGCCACCTCCGGCGATACCGGCAAGGCTGCCCTGGAGGGCTTTGCGGACGTCGACGGCACCGGCATATGCGTATTTTACCCATACGGCGGCACCAGCGAGATACAGCGTCTCCAAATGACTACACAGCAGGGAAAAAACGTCCTCGTCACGGCCGTAAAGGGCAATTTTGACGATGCCCAGTCCGGGGTCAAGGCGATATTTACCGACAAGGCCTACACCGATGAGCTTAAAGAGATGGGAATCCGTCTCTCCTCCGCCAACTCCATAAACTGGGGCCGGCTTGTGCCTCAGGTGGCTTACTATTTCTCCGCCTACTGCGACATGGCAAACGCCGGCACCGTAAAGTTCGGAGACGAGATAAACATCGCCGTACCTACCGGCAATTTCGGCAACATACTGGCGGCTTACATAGCCAAGCTCTGCGGCCTGCCGGTAAAGCGCTTCATCTGCGCTTCCAATAAAAACAACGTGCTGACTGACTTTATACAGAGCGGCACATACGATAAGAACCGCCCATTTTACCTTACCACCTCCCCCTCAATGGATATACTTATATCCTCCAACCTTGAGAGGCTCCTGTACCTGCTCTCCGGCAGGAACGACGCCGAGGTGCGCGGCTATATGGCGGCGTTGGCTAAGGACGGAAAGTACACAGTCAGCCCGGGACTGCATAGGGCAATAGCGGCGGAATTCGCCTGCGGCTTTGCCGACGACGCAGGGGCAGCCGAAACAATAAGGCGCACCTTCGAGGAAAGGCGCTATCTGGCCGACCCCCATACCGCCGTCGCCATAGCAGTATACGAGGCATATAAGCGCAGCACCGGCGACCTCACGCCCGCCGTCATAGCCTCCACCGCCAGCCCCTTCAAGTTCTCACGCAGCGTTTTGAAGGCTCTGGGCGAGGATACCTCCGGCAGCGAGTTCGACCTTATAGACAGGCTGGCCGACATATCCGGCCTTACTATTCCCTCACGCCTCGCAGGCCTCAGGGACATGGCCGAGCGTTTTACAGGCTGCATTGAGCCCGCCGATATGAAGTCCTTCATCTCCAAAGGGCTTATAAAGTAGACAGACTTTTTACCGAAAGGCATCTTTCATATGAAATACGTAGTAATGCTGGGGGACGGCATGGCGGACAGGCCAATCCCCTCCCTCGGAAACAGAACCCCCCTGCAGGCGGCCTATAAGCCTTATATGGACTATGTAGCAGCCCACGGCGCCTGCGGCATGACACACATGGTGCCAAAGGGAATGCCCCCTCAGTCCGATACCGCAAATCTTGCGGTAATGGGCTACGACCCCAAAGTTTACTATCGTGGCCGCTCGCCTCTGGAAGCGGTCAGCATGGGGGTGGAACTCGCGCCTACGGATATAGCCATACGCTGCAATATACTCACCCTGTCTGATGAACCGGATTATCTTGACAGGACCATGATAGATTATTCGGCGGGAGAAATATCCAACGAAGAAGGCAGGGCGCTGGTAGAATACCTGGCGGAGCGCATGAATACCGAGCAGCTTGAGCTGCACGCCGGCATAAGCTACCGCCACTGTCTGGTGATACACAACGCTGAGCTTGGCACCGACCTTACTCCGCCTCATGACATAACCGGCAAGCCCATAAGAAACTGTATGCCGGCCGGCCGGTACGGCCAGCTTTTATCCGATTTTATGGTGCGCTCCAGCGAGCTTCTGCGCGATCACCCAATAAACAGGAGGAGGATAGCCGAGGGCAAGAACCCCGCCAATTCATGCTGGTTCTGGGGTGAGGGCACAAGGCCGGAGCTTGTGCCCTTCCAGGAGCTTTACGGCGTAAAGGCCGGCGTTATCTGCGCGGTAGACCTTCTCAAGGGGCTCGGCATATGCACCGGCATGGATGTGCCCTTCGTGCCCGGCGCAACAGGCGCAAAGCGCACAGACTTCGCCGCAAAGGGCAAAAAGGCGCTGGAACTTCTCGATAGTGGCCTCGACCTCGTATACGTTCACGTTGAAGCGCCGGACGAAAGCGGCCACGCGGGAGACGTAGAATGCAAGGTGGAAGCCATCGAAAACATAGACAGGCACATTCTGGGTTATCTTATGGATAACCTGAAGGCCCGGGGCGAGGACTTCGCCGTCATGCTGCTGCCGGATCACCCCACCCCAATAGAAATACGCACCCACAGCTCGGATCCAGTGCCCTTCGTGCTGTACGACAGCCGTCGGAAACGCGCCCCCTCCGCCCCCTCATACTGCGAGGCCGAGGCGGAAAAGACAGGCCTTTTCATAGAGAAGGGGCATACTCTCATGAAGAAATTCATATCCCTTGATTTTTAAGGAGGACTCCGCCATGCAGAGCAATTATCTCATAGTGGACAGGCGCATACTTCCGGATTACTACGAAAAGGTAGTTCAGGCCCGAGACATGCTTCGGGAGGGCCGCGTAAAGGAGGTAAGCGAAGCGGTGAAGCTGGTGGGCATATCCCGCAGCACCTATTACAAATACAAGGATTATATATTTGCCCCCAGCAACGAGACTGCCTGCAAAAAGGCGGTATTCGCCTTCATGCTGTCACATCAGCAGGGCGTATTGAGCGAGGTGCTGAACAAGTTTTCCGAGCTTGGCGCAAACATACTGACCATAACCCAGAGCCTGCCCATACACGGCAACGCCAACGTAGTTATCTCCGTGGATATGACAAACATGACAATGGCTCCTGACGGCATAATGGAGCAGCTCATGTCATTGCGCGGCGTGCGCAGCTCAAAGCTCATTGCAATAGAATAATATGTTTGCCTGTATGCCTCGCATTTTAGCGGGGCTTTTTTTGTGTAACTGACTGGGCCGCTGCGGAATAACTTAATCATATGTAAACCCCGCCTCTCGGGTGGGCTGACTGGAGGACGTATGACGCAGAAACTTTCGGATATAGCTCCTGGGAAGTGCGCCGCGGTATGCGGCATCGTAGCAGAGGAAAGCATGGCTCGCCGTCTTATGGATATAGGCATGGTACAGGGTACGGAGGTAGAGTGCCTTATGAAAAGCCCTTTGGGCGATCCCGCGGCATATCTCATAAAGGGCGCAGTGATAGCCTTGCGCCGTGAGGACGCCGGCACCGTGCTGGTAAGGGAGGTATAGCCATGGCAGAGTTTACCGTAGCCCTGGCAGGCAATCCAAACGTGGGCAAAAGCACGCTTTTCAATGGGCTCACAGGTCTTAAGCAGCACACCGGCAACTGGGCCGGCAAGACCGTATCCGCGGCGGAGGGCAGCTTTGACTACAACGGCAGCAGGTATAAAATAGTGGACCTTCCGGGCTGTTATTCCCTTATGGCCCGCTCGGCCGAGGAGGAAGCAGCGCGGGATTTCATACGCTCGGGCGCGGCTGACCTCATCGTGGTGGTCTGCGACGCCACCTGTATTGAGCGCAGCCTCAATCTGGCCCTGCAGATAATCGCGGAGACTGACAATGTAATGCTCTGCGCCAACCTCATGGACGAGGCGGAGCGCAAGGGCATAAGCCTAAACCTGCCCCTCATATCCGGGCGGCTGGGCGTGCCGGTGACGGGCATATCCGCCAGGAGCAAGGAAGGCCCGCTGCAGCTGCTGCCCGCAATGGAAAAGGCGCTGAAGGAAGGCCTGCACCCGCCAAAACCCGAGAGCACCAGTCCCGAATATCTCTCAAGGCTTGCTGAGGAGATATGCCGCGGAGCCGTATTCTCTGGGCCGGATTCGCTCAGGCGCGACAGGCAGATAGATAAAGTACTTACCAGCCGCGTGCTGGGCTTCCCGATAATGCTTGCGCTGCTTGCGCTGGTGTTTTTCATCACCATAACCGGGGCTAACTATCCTTCACAGCTGCTTTCGGACGTACTTTTCAAAGTTCAGGATAAGCTCATCGGATTTTGCAGATCCGTATCTGTACCGAAGCTTATATACGAGCCGCTGCTTCTCGGAGTATACAGGGTATTGGCGTGGGTAATCTCCGTAATGCTGCCGCCCATGGCCATATTCTTTCCGCTTTTCACTCTTCTGGAGGACCTGGGGTATCTGCCCCGCGTCGCCTTCAACCTTGACCGCTGCTTCAAGGGCTGCCACGCCTGCGGAAAGCAGGCCCTCACCACCTGCATGGGCTTCGGCTGCAACGCGGTTGGCGTCACGGGCTGCCGCATAATAGACTCTCCCCGGGAACGGCTGATAGCCGTAATAACCAACAGCCTGGTGCCATGTAACGGCCGCTTTCCCGCCCTCATAGCCGTCATATCCATGTTTTTCGCAGGCGGCAGCGGCTCGTTGGTAAGCGCCCTGCTGCTGACGGCCCTCATAGTTTTTGCGGTCGCTATGACGCTGCTGGCCTCACGGCTGCTGTCGGCTACGCTGCTTCGCGGGGTACCCTCCTCCTTCACGCTGGAGCTGCCTCCATACCGGCCGCCGCAGATAGGGCGGGTGATAATCCGCTCCGTACTGGACAGGACAGTATTCGTGCTGGGCAGAGCGGCGGCGGTGGCAGCCCCTGCGGGACTCGTCATATGGCTCATGGCAAACATAAGTATTGGCAGAGGTACGCTTCTTTCCCTTTGCGCAGGCTTTCTCGACCCGCTGGGCCGCCTTATTGGCCTGGACGGAGTGATACTCATGGCGTTTTTACTGGGCTTCCCCGCAAACGAAATAGTGATACCCATAATGCTCATGGCCTACACGGCCCAGGGCATGCTGATAGATTATCAGGGACTTGGCGAACTCAGAGCCATACTCGTGCAAAACGGCTGGACGGCAAAGACGGCCCTGTGCTTTCTGATATTCGCCCTGATGCACTGGCCCTGCTCCACGACGCTCATGACGATAAAAAAGGAAACCGGCAGCCTTAAATGGACGCTGGTTTCCCTCCTGACGCCTGCGCTTATGGGCGGGGCGCTGTGTATGCTGGTAAATCTGCTGTTTTATATTACGTCCTTATGACGTAGCCCTCCTTGCGCGGCTTGGCCTCCGGGTGCGGGCAGTCGGCATAGCCCAATATGCAGCTGCCAACGCCTACGTACTTATCCTCTACGTCCCAGCCGCGGAGCATCTTCCGGCCCTTAGCGGTATCAAACATCTCCCGGGCGCGGTTAATCCAGCAGGAGCCAAGGCCTATGCTGTATGCGGCGTTCATAAGGTTGCCCATGACGAGGCAGCCGTCCGCAAAACCGTTGCGATTGGTACTGTCCGCAAGCACTATTACTACTGTAGGCGCGCCGTAAAAGGGATCTCCGTCAGGATCGGCGGTAAACGCGGCGTTCATCTTTGAGAGCCGCGCTATCGTGCCCTTATCCTGCACCACTACCATTAGGGGAGACTGGGTACCCATGCCTGTGGGCGCGTAGGTGCCCGCCTCAAGAACCGCATTGAGTTCCTCGTCTTTTATCTGTTCTGTCTTGTATTTTCTTATGCTGCGGCGGTTTTTAAGCGCTTCCAATACCTGATTCGTCATAGTCCCCTTATCTCCGTAAAAGATTATATTTTAGCCTTGCTTTACGAGCTTTTTAAACATCTCTATGTCCTTCTTGAGAGCCTCTAAGCTGCCGCGCCAGAAGTCCCTGCCGGATACGTCTATGCCGCATATCCCTGCGCTGTCCTCCACGGAGAGCATGGGGGTCTCCCGAAGCATCGCCTTATACTTTGGCAGGAAGTCCGCCCCCTCCTTAAGATACTTTTCGTACAGGCCCCGCGCCAGCAGGCCGCCGAACGTGTAGGGATAGTTATAGAAGGCGAGGTCGGTGCTGTAATAATGGACCTTGAAAACCCACATATACGGGTTGAGGGTGCTTTGGTCCAGGCCGTCGCCGTATGCCCTCTTCTGCGATGCGAGCATTATATCGCAAAGCTCGTCCGGCAGCATGAAGCTGTCGCTCCTTCTCTCGCATACCTCCTTTTCAAAGAGGAAGCGGGAGTATATGTCGCATACTACCAATGCCGCGTTCTGGAGCCTGTTCTCTATGAGCATCAACTTCTCATCGTCGCTCTCCGCGTGGTCTATGGCGTAGCTCACCAGCAGGTTCTCGTTGAAGTTGGAGGCTGTCTCCGCCACCGGCATGGAGTAATTCCTGTTCAGCGCGCCGTTGTTCTTTATCTGCATCTCGTGGAAGCCGTGGCCCAGCTCGTGCGCGAGGGTAACGACGTCCCCGAACAGGCCGCCGAAGTTGGCCAGTATCCTAAACTCGCCCGTGCCGAAGGCCGGCATGCAATATGCGCCGCCCACCTTGCCCTTGCGGGGATATACGTCTATCCAGTCCTCGGCAAAGGCGCGGCTTGCCGTATCCGCAAGCTCCCCGTCGAAGATTGAAAATACGTTTACTATATATTCCCTGGCCTGCTCTATGTTGAAGGTGCGGTTGCTGCTGCCCATAGGCGCGAATATCTCATGCCACGGAAGGCCGTTTTTATATCCCAGGGCCTCTCCCTTGGCCTTATAGTAGCTGTGGAACACCGGAAGGTACTCCTCGACAGCCCCCCAAAGCGCGTCCAGCGTATCCCGCTTCATGTCCGCCATGAACAGGGACTTATCCAGCACGCTGTCAAAGCCCCTAAGCTCACATTCGCTTATGCTTTGCAGCTTTATGCTGTTTAGCGCGAAGGCGACGGGGCCCTTTATCTTATCATAGCACTTGAGCTCCGCCTCGTATGCAGCCTTTCGCACGCTGCCATCCGGGTCGTATGCAAGGTTCCGCAGCTCAGTCAGGCTCAGGCTCTTGCCCTTTAGCTCCTCGGTGACGCCGGAGGTCTCGTAAGCCTGCAGCTTTTCCCATGTCTTGCCGCCGCTTACGTCGTATTTCGCGGCAACATCCTCGCCGTCGCCGGTGAGAAGATGCTGTGTCCTCTGCTTTTCCCTTCGGAAGTAATTCCTGTATTGGGTCAGGCCGGGCTCGCCCGCCATCGCTTCATCAAGCTCCTCTATCGAGATCGAGGCAATGTAGCGGGTTATCTCGGACATAGCCCTTGCCGCCGCGCCAGAAAGCATATTGACCCTGCCGTTTGCAGAGGCCGCCGCTCCGTCTGAGCTATCCGTGGTCTGGCGGAACAGGCAGTAATCCGAAAGGGCGCAGGAAAGCAGCTTGTGCTCCTCCAGCAGAGGCACCGTCGCCATGAGGTTTTCCCTCGGGCTGCGTCCCGCAAGCCTTTTCGCCTCCGCGCCGAGCAGTGCGTTCACCTCGTCAAGCCGCGCCATGTCGCTTTTGAATTTGTCGCTGTCAAATCCGGTATACAAAGCGTCAAGGTTCCATCTTCCGTCGTACATTTTAATCATCCTTTCTGTTTATTACGTTTATCTGTATGCTCTCCATGGAGTCGAGCGCTTCTGTTTTGGCCTTTGGGTCAAAGCTCGCGGTACAGGCCGCATCCACAGTTATCTCCGCCTCGGGCAGCGCGGTTTTCAGTACCGCCGCGTTGGTGAGCACGCATATGTTGGACACAAGGCCCACCAGCTCTATCTTTTCATAGTTATTTTCCATAGCGGCCTTGGCGAGCTCCATGCTGCCGAAGGAAGGCTTGTCTATTATCGTATCGCCGATTTGCACCTGCTTTGCCGTTTCTCCGAATATTTTATGTCCCTCGCTCCCCTCTATGCAGTGTACCACGGGGAGCCTGCGCCCCTCCTGAGTTTCAAGGTAGTTTTCGCGATGGGTGTCCCTGGTGAATATGACGTCGGCGCCCCTCCTGCGGTATTCCCGTATCTTTTCAACTATAGGGCCGTCCAGCTTTTCCGCGCCCTCAAAGCCCAGCGCTCCATTCACAAAGTCGTTCTGGTAGTCGATCACAACAAGCAGTTCTTTCACTCCACATGCCCTCCGCTAAATAATATTAAATCAGATAAGCGCCGTATACGCGCACCACAGCAGCAACGCTGCCATTATGACGCTGAATACCTTTATATGCTCCGAATAAACCTTCCGCACCGCCCTGCCGAAGGAACACCAGATAAGGCTGGCGGCTATCATGCATGCCGAATTTATACAGGCCACCAGCAGTATCGTTACGAATTCCGTAGTGTAGGGAACCACGTATATGGAAAACACGCTAAGGCCGCCCATCCAGCTCTTGACATTGAGCACCTGCAGCAGCACGCCTCTCTTATAGCCTGATTCGCCCGTCTGTACAGCCTCGTCCACATTATCCTGCTTTTTTCTGAAGCCGTCCATAAGTATGTGTATGGCTAAATACAGCATATATGCCGCCCCCAGCCACTTGAGGTACGGCACTATTTCTGGCAGCACATCGGCCAGCGCCACATTCAGTATGCCGCATAACAGCATCTTTATGAAAAACATCGCAATGCTGGCCGTCATGAACTTCCGAGCTCCCCTGAGGCCGCAGTGCGCCCCGAGATACATGCACATTATGTTATTGGGTCCAGGGGTTATGCAGGTTATAACGATATACAGCATCAGCGGCGCATAGTTCATGTCTTATCTCCTACTCTCCAGCTTGGCATATATATATTTGGATTATACCACATAAAAGAAGCCGGGAACAGTCTCCCCGGCAGAAGTATCCGTATGCTGCCCCGCAGGGCCGCATACGGGCTTTATTGCTTTTCTTTATTTTCCGCTTCGTCGCCCTCCAGCCCGAGATCGGGAAACGCCTTGGAAATACGGCGATAAGTGAAGCTCTTTTTCCGTAGGTTCTCACGGAATTCCCTGGCCTTTTCCCGCCTGTCGGCCTGGGCAACGGCGGCGCGGGCATCCCTGCGGTTCCTTTCGGTTTCCCGTATGCTCTCAAAGAGCTTTCGCTCCTCTTCCCGGTTCTTTTCTATGAGCTCCTTCTCCTCAGCGCGGTGCATGGCGCTCATATCTATGAGGTCGCCGTAAAGCTCCTTGGCCTCATCGGTACGCCTGCGCACATTGATGGCGGCATGGGATACGTTTTCGCCTATAATATCGGATATTTCGTGTATCTCCCTTGCGGCGGCGGTTATGAGACGCAGCTTCTTCTGCATGTTGCATATGGCGGCCACTGTAGCGCCCAGATCGACGGCGGTCAAGCCAACCATGATACACGCAAGCACGGTACCCGGCTGATGTGGTATGCCGTTTATCAGGTTCATCACCATGGGGTGTATTATGCGCACTATGAACGTGGCGGCAAAGCCCCAAATCAGCGAAAACTCAAGACAGACATATCCGTGTATGTTGAAGCGGTTATTGGTATAATCCCACCACTTGGCGTGAAACAGCTTCTCCAGCACCCAGCCGGTGATGTATTCAATTACCGTGGTAACTATAACGGAGCCTAAGAACAGTATGAAAAGGTTGTCCTTCAGGTCTATAAGGAGGTATATTACCCCCACAAGGCCAAAGCCGTATATGGGGCAGATGGGGCCGTTGAGAAAGCCCCTGTTTACGAACTTGCCGTGGCGCAGCCCGGCGAACGCCACCTCCGCGCACCAGCCCATGAAGGCGTACACGAAGAACATCCAAACGAGCTGATACAGGCTGAATTTCACCATATCTTCACACAGACCCTTTCGTTTTTCTGACGTTCGTATTATACAGGCTATAAGGGCAGGTTTTCAAGGGTGAACTTTATGCACAGCACGCTGACGGCAAAGCCCGCAATGCCTCCTATGAGCCAGTTGCGCTGGGCGGGAGGGGATATTCTCTCCCGCTTTGCCTTTCCCCACGGTGCGTAGAGTATGAAGAATATTATAATGCTGAGGGCGAACGCCGACGCCGTGTCAAGCACGGAATGCTGCTTTACGAAAACGGTGGATATGGATATCACCACAGCAAGCAGGGATACTATCACCTTGGAGCCGGTTTTTTTCACGGTTGGGCAGTTAGCTACTGCCGCGGCGCACATAAAGCTGCCCACAACATGCATACTGGGCAGTATATTAAACGGCGGATCCATGGAGTATATGAGTCCCACGAGCCTGGAGCAGAAATTATCCCTCGGAAACGCCGCGGGGCGGAGATCCTGAGCTATCGGGTATACCCAATACACCAGCATACAGGCGGTATAGCCTATCATCATGAACAGCATATACTTTATAAAGCTCGTTTTATCCTTGAGCAGAGTATACAGGCCTACGCCTATCAGCAGGAAATACCATGCGCAATAGGGTATTATGAAGTACTCGCAGAAGGGTATCCGGTAATCAAAGGCGAAATGTACTGTCCTCACCGGCACCTGCCTCGCTTGAAGCAGACAGAATACTATCAGATAGGCAGGCACATACAGCGTAAGCCATACCTGCCTGTTGTGGGCTACCCAACTTTTTATTGTGTCCATAACGCCTTTTTTGTGCGCTATTCCCGATGTCCCCATATTGCACTTTGCCTTTCCCTTAATGATAACGCGTTCCGAATTATATCTGTAATAGATATAATACTTCCCAATCGAAAAAAAGTATACCCCGTGATGTGAAAAAATCATTAAACATCACTTAAAATGAGCAAAGCAGCCTCTTAATTCGCGTAAATAATATATCATTTAAAATAAGTGTTGACATTATGCCAGAAATATGTATAATTAATTGTGCTTGCTCGATTCGTCTAGTGGCCTAGGACACCGCCCTCTCACGGCGGGAACAGGGGTTCGACTCCCCTATCGGGTACCATAAAAAAGCGGCTTAACGCCGCTTTTTTGTTATTCTTCCGGCTATCTGCCGCCCTCCAGCATCTCCAAAAACGCCTCTATGCGGGTGCGAAGCTGACCTTCATCGCCGGGAGAGTAGTCGGTGCGTACATGCAGGAAGGGCACGCCTTCTTCGGCACAGATGTCTCCTATCGTTTTGTTCTCCACATCAAAGGGGGTGCAGGCATGAACAGTGATGCTGATAACGCCGTCTACCTTCCATTCCGCAAGGGTACTGCGCAGCTGCTCGAAACGGCGGGTATTGGGCGACATTACCGCGCAGGGAACCTCAAGGTACTTATCCGCGATTGCCGTCATGGGATCGGCCTCGGGGCTTTCATCAATGGGCCGGCGCATATTCATTATGCCGCAGCAGCCCTCGTAGCACACGATAGCCGCCCCCAGCTCTTCAATAACGCCAAGGGTCTTATTCACAACGCCGTCTATGCCCGCGCCGGAAACCAATATGCGCAGCGGGTGCTGATCCGGCTTGTAGGGCCCCTCTCCGGCTTCCCACTGCTCCCTCATCAGCTTGAGCATGCGCTCGGTCTTTTCCAGCTTGTTTTTCTTATCCAGCATAAAGTATTCAGCCGTAAGAACGCTGCGCATCTGCAATCCGGTGGCGGCGGGGGGATCCAGCTTGCCCAGCTCATAAAGCTGTGCCATCTGGCTGCGCTCCTGGTTGAGTATGTGGATGGATTCCCGAAGCTTTTCGTCGGTTATCTTCACGCCGAAGCGCTCCTCCAGCGCCTCCTTAAAGCGTACAAGCTCTTCCCTCCAGCTTTCCAGCGAACGTTCTCGGTCGGGGATATTGGGCAGATGAATAACGTGCATCTGCTTTAGCTCCGAGAGCATCTCATACATCTTTTTCTTGCCGTCGCAGGTAGTCTCGCCCACTATAAGATCGGAATAGAAGGCGAATGGGCAGGTCTTGCCGAGTATGTTGCCATAGCTGGACTTTATAAGGGGGCAAAGATTTGCCGGCAGCTCGGTCTCCGCAATGGGGATCGGCGGATCATAGTTGAAGCCGCAGAGCAGCACATTGTACATACCCCCCGCGTTGATTATCTCCATAGGGGCATATTGGCAGAAGGAGCCTATAACTATATCCCCCTTTTCGGCGGCCTCCTTGACGAAAATGCTGGCGTTTTTCTTGGCACCGGCGAATTCGTCCATAATATCCTGTAATTCCTGAGCACGATCTTTTAAGCTTTCCATAAAAGTTGCGATCCTTTCAAAAAAGTACCGTTATAATTCAAGTGTGTATACCCGGTCGAAAGTCAGGCCCTTTTCTTTGAGAAAATCTTCTATCTTCTCCCGGTCTTCCGCTGAAGCGCGCCAGGCAAAGCCGCAGCTTGCGGTGATCTGATTTGGCACCGGTATAATACTTCCCGGCATATCGTACTTCCGGCACGCCTCCTCCATAGCAAGGGCAGAGGTCATGTTGGAAAATGATACTACCGTACAGCTTACTTTGGTTTTCAGCATAGCGTCTCAATGAACGCCGATATGCGCGTGTCGATTTGCCCCGCATCCTCCTGAGAATAGTCAGTCTCCAGCGACATGTAGGGTATGTTCAGTCCTTCGCACAGCTTGCGGATGGCCCGTGTTTCTATCATGTAAGTGGTGCAGGTCTGAAGGGTTACGTCAATTACGCCCTCCGCGCCGAATTCCCGGATCAACTCAGGCAGGTTTTCCATGCGTCTGGTGTTATGCGACATTACGGAGCAGCCGATATTAAGATACGCGTCGGCAATGGCCTCCGCCATATCCTCCCGTTCCGTATCCACGAAACAGCGGGCGGCCTTAATGCCGCTGCAGTTTTCATAGCAGACGACGGCGCCGCCGCTGCGTTCCACGGCGCCCACGACTTTTTCCAACACTCCCCCGATGGGGCATCCGGTAATCAGTATCCGCCTTTCTTCTTTTTTTACATTGCCGGCTTCCTCATATGCCTTGCGTATTTCGGCGGTGAGGGCGCGGGTGGAAGCTATGGCATCTTCAAGGTCAAAATTATAATTAAGCCCTTCCAAGAATTTATAAAGCTTCTGTCCGGATACCGGCACAGGGGAAAGGCGCTGAAGCTCCATAAGCTCCGATCGGGCGCGGCGCAGCTCATTTCGCCTGTCAGCGGCTTTGCGCAGCATCTCGTTGGTTATTTCAACGCCGGCTTCCCTGCTTACAAAATCTATAAATCGACGAACCTCACTGATCCAAAGCTGGCGGGAATATGTGCGGTCTATCCCCTGGGGTATCTGAAGCACGTACATTTTCTTGCGCTGCCCCAGCAGGTCGTACATTTTCTTTTTCCCGTCGCATGTGGTTTCGCCAACGATCAGGTCGGACCAATAGGTATACGGGCACTTGTCCGTAATGGCAAAGCCGTAGCTGGATTTGATAAGGGGGCATAAGTTTTTGGGAAGAACCGTCTCCGCTGCCGGGATAGTTTCGTTGCTCATGCCGCAAAGGCTCACCGAAAGCATGCCCGCAGCATCCAGCACCTCCAGCGGGGTATAGGTGCAGAAGTAGCCTGCTACCTTACGTCCGCTTTCCTTTGCCGCCTTCATCTTAAGGAAGCCGGCTTTCCGTCCTTCCGAGTATTCCTCAAAGCGTCCTGGAAGTTTTAATTCCTCCATATTACATCCTCCGGTTTATTTCATATTCTGAGCATAAAGAGCGGCGCCTATCGCCCCGGCGTAGCGGGCAAGAGGAGCGCTTTTAACCGACGTTCCTATCTTTTCAGAAAGCATCTCCAGTATAAACGGCAATTCGCACAGGCCGCCCGAAAGATAGAAGTCGCCGCCATTGATTCCGAGTCTTCCCAGCTGCCCCCACACCTTGCTTGCGATGGACTCCACTATGCCGTATGCGATATCCTCTTTGTTCGTGCCGCGGCCGATGAGGCTCACCACCTCGGATTCCGCAAATACGGTGCACATTGAGGATATGCTTACATGGTTTTCACTCTGACGGGCCAGCTCGCAAAGCTCATCCAGCCTTACGCCCAGCGTTCCCGCCATGATGTCCAAAAAGCGGCCGGTTCCTGCGGAGCATTTGTCGTTCATGATAAAGTTCTGCACCCGGCCGTCCTTTACCTCGATTATCTTGGTATCCTGCCCGCCTATATCTATAACGGTAAAGGCGTCGCTTTTGAACAGCCAGGCCGCGCCTCTTCCATGGCAGGAGATCTCTGTAACAGTCTTATGGGCAAAAGGTATGGATACCCGTCCATAGCCTGTGGCGACTATTCTCGCGTCTTTTTTATGGATATTCTGCATCTCCATCTCACTGAGCAGGCCCTCGGCCGTTTCAATGCAGTTCCAACCCGTAGGAACGACTTTACTGAAGACCAGGCTGCCCTGTTCATCCAGAACCACTGCCTTAGTGCAGGTAGAACCCACATCGAATCCTATATAACGCATAATTTTTCTCCAGTAGATATGTTTTTCGGTAACGCAAAAGGCGCCCTCTCGAGTGCTGTTACCACTTTATAAACTTCTTCTGCACCAGCTTCACAAGGCTGCTGAGCATGGTCACTACCAGGCCCATGAAAATGATGCCTGCAAGCACGTTGGTGTAGTTTGCGTACTCGGCATACTTGCGTATGAAAAATCCCAGTCCCGAGGACGCGCCTATCATCTCAGCACCGGTAAGGCACATGAATGCCGTTGACAGCGATGAGGGCAGGTAGCGCAGCACCGTGGGCAGTACATAGGGATAAACTATATCCTTTATCATGGTAATGCTGCCCACATTCATTACTTTGGCAGATTCAATAATGCGCCTATCCATGGTGCCCACCGTGCGTATGACCTGAGAAAACAGAGGCCAGAATACGCTGAGAAATATCACCACTATGGAGGAGCTCTTGAAGCTTGGCATACAGCCTACCACATAGGTGGTATAAGCAAGGGCCGGTATCGGGCTGATTACCCTTACGATGGGCATTATGGCCTCTCTGGGGCGGGTGAACCACCCTACCAGAATGCCGAACACAACGGAGCTTGCAAGGGCTATGGTAACGCCCCAAAGCATGAGCTCAAGGGAGCTCACCAGGCCCTTCAGCAGTTCACCCCGATGGGAATACAGTACATACAGCACGTTTTCCATGGGCGGCATCAGCAGCGAGTGCGCCTTGCCGGTTTTTGACGAGTACTCCCAAATGGCAAAAAAAGCAAACAGTATGCAGCTGATGTCATGGCAGCTGCGCTTATGCTGAACCAGATAACCAATTATGAAGTACAGCTCTATAAGGCAGATCACTATGATAAGCATGGCCGGCGGCTTGGTTTTTACCAAAGGGGGAAGGCTTATCATATACAGTATAGCCGCAAACAATATATTGGGGATATTAACGACCTTAAAGATCGGGCTTTGCAGATTGAGTTTTTCCATTCTGGGCATTACAGCTTGGCCTCCGCAGATTCATAGCTAAAGTCCTTATACTTTTCGTAGAACAGATCGATGAGCATCTTACGCAGCGCAACAAAATCACTGTCGTTCCTGATCTGCTCATATTCTCTGGGCTTTGGCAGGTTTACATCTATTACCTGATAGATCTGATGAGGAATCATAAATACTATGCGGTCTGCCAGCAGGATGGCTTCTTCAACATCGTGGGTGACAAAGATAAACGTCTTTTTCTCAGATTCATGAAGATCGCATACCAATTTTTGCAGGGTACGCCGGTTTTTGGTATCCACTGCGCCAAATGGTTCATCCAAAAGCAATATTTCGGCACTCATAGCAAGCGCACGCGCTATCGCCACGCGCTGCTGCTGACCGCCGGAAAGCTGTGCGGGCTTGTTGTTTTCAAAGCCTTCAAGCCCAACCTTGGCCATATAGGCCTGGGCTATGTTTTCTATTTCTTTTTTGGGCAGATCTTCCCGGACCTGCTTTATGCCAAAGATGATATTCTCCTTAGCCGTAAGCCAGGGGAACAGGGAGTAGTGCTGAAACACTACCCCCCGCTCGGTCCCCGGGCCGGTGATTTCTTTTCCGTCAATGAGGAACTTGCCGCTGGAGGGCCGCTGAAGGCCGCAAAGTATGGAAAGCAGAGTGCTTTTACCACAACCGCTTGTCCCCAGCACACATACGAACTCGCCGGCATTTACGCTAAGGTTTATATTCTCAAGCGTCATGCTACTATTGCCGGCATATTGAAAGCAAATGTTTTGCAGTTCTATCTTCCCCATTGATCCCGCCTATAAATTCTGTTGATAAAGTTTGACTACTGTACGGTAGAATTCTGCCTGTTGTATATCTCAAGCAGCTGCTCATAGCAGGGATCGTTAGGATACTCTTCCATTATCTCGTCCAAAGCCTGCTTGTAGAGGGTAGCGTCTACATGATCCATGACATCGACGCTGGTAGCCTCTTCGTTTTCAAAAAAGCCCATTATTCCAAGCACATTGTAGAACGGGCCTACCGCATCGGCATAGGGATCCGGAACAAAGCTGATACGCACGTTATAAATATTCTGCTCAACGTATTCCTCATCCTGGCCGGAGTATGCCGCAAGTATCTTTACGGTCTCCTCCTTGTTTTCCTGCATGAACTTATACGCCCGGATCTCGGCCTTGATTACCTTGACCAGGTCATCTCTCCGCTCTTCGAGTATCTTGCGGGAGGTGGTCATTCTGCAGCAGATGTAGTTTTCGGCAACTTCGCCTACCTGATATACTACCTCGGCGTTCACATCGTCGCCAAAGTAGGTATACTCGATGGGCAGGAAGCCTACGTCGCCTTCACCCTTGGATACGCCCTCAAGTACGGAAGGTGCATCGGCCCATTTGATGGTGATATCCTTATTTATATCAAAGCCAAGCTCCACCAGTTTTGCCATCATGGCAAGCACGCCGGTTTCGCCCCTGATGCCCAGGACGGTTTTGCCCTTCAGGTTGTTTATATCATCCCTATACTGTTGAGCGGTGCCCTTTGCTGCAATCATTGCGCCGCCTTCGGCTACGTTGCCGCCGAAAATAACCAAATCAGCGCCGTTGCCTATAAAGGTGCAGGTAGGCATGATCTGCATTCCCCAAAGGTCGATCTCGTCCTTTTCGGTGATGATAGAGGTCAGCGCGTCTGCGGATGCTGACACGTTTACCAGCTCAACGTCAACGCCCTCCTCAATATCGAAACCCTTCTCGGTAGCGATATAGATAAGAGAACTCTTGAGCATGTTTAAAAATGCGCCGTAGCGTATAACGGGAAGCTCTTCAGGAGCAGCTTCAGCGGCAGGCTCTGCCCCGGTTGCAGTTTCAGCAGCGGATTCGGCTGCAGGAGCGGTGGTTTCCTGAGACGCAGCGCAACCTGCTACCATAACCGCGGCCATAACAAGGCACATCAAAAGCGCGGCAATTTTTTTCATTAGGTTGTTTCTCCTTCGGTTGTAATAATAGATTGCCGAAAACATGTTTTCTATAGTGATTGCATAATTATTGCATCACTGCCACATCAAATTCTATCAACAAAAGCCATTGCAGTAAAATTCAAAATTCCGATATGAATTGCATATAACGCGATTTTCCGATATGACAACAGGGCGGGGTCCATGCTCCGCATACAATAAAGCCCCCGGGGGCCCCGGGAGCTCTTTACACAGCATCAATAAAACGGCCTAAGCCGCTCTATTGCTTTATTTTCTCGCCGAATTTCTCTGCTTTGCGTTACGCATATAGCCGCCGCGAACGGTTTTTACGTCGCTTACGGTTATCATGGCGGCAGGGCAGGTCTGCTGTATCTCCTCCATCACGGACTTGAGCAGCTTGCGCTTTATCATCATGATCAGCATATAGTGACTGTTGGCGTCCTTGCCCTTTACATCTATGGAGGTGATGCCGTAGCCCTGACTTTGCAGATAGTTGGCCAGCTTCTTTGTTTCCTCAAGTGTAGGTACGACTATTTGCAGCGACGAAAGGCCGAAGGCCAGCAGCTCATCCAGCCATGATCCTATGTAGTTGCCGCCGGCATACGCGAGGGCATATGAGATGGCCTTGCCTATGTCATTCTTCCATCCGTCCAACACGCTGCTGGCAATTATAAGCCAGAGTGTTATCTCGATTATGGCGATCAGGCTTCCCTTTACCCTTTCGCCGCGGTTTATGAGCACTATCCGGAGGGTGCACAGCGACACCTCCAGCACCTTACCAAAGAAAATTACAATATATACCCAGAAGCTGCCGCTGCTCAGGAACGCGTCAAACCATGTGAAAAATGCCTGCATATGTATCCTCCCTTTCTGTATGTTTTGTCCCTTCTCAGGCGAACGGCGCTTATTATATCATATTCCAGTAAAAAGTAAATGGACTAATTATGAACAATAGCTTTCTTTATGCCGCCGGCTTCCCCGCTTCCCTTTCTTTTGCCCTGGCAATGCGTCTATTCCTGCCCTTCCACTGGCCAATACCTATGATTCCGCTAAGAAGATATGCGATACCTGTGGCTATCATTACCACATCTCCTGCGGAGCCGCCGCCTCGCACCAGATGAGTTGCGCTTATGTACAGGAAATACCCTACCAGTGTTATGCCCAGCACCATACACAGCACATACAGCAGCATTCGCCACACCGGATTATTCGGCTTGCCGTTCTTCATCAACGGCCTTATAAATCCGCCTATAACGCTGCAAAGCGCAAAATGCGCAAGACCTGTCATCACGGCTGTGAAGGCAAAATCAGCCACTGTGCCCAGTATTCCTTCCTCCTGAGTAAAATTGCCAAGAAGGCTGGAGTTGGTCTTACCAAGCCATATGGCGAACAGCACTCCCGCCCCCAGCGAAAACAGTGCCGAGAAAAGACCCCATGGCCCGTTTTTGCCGCGCACCGCTATAAAGCTGAATATCAGCGCCAGCAGTGCCAACGCCGCCACTAATACTATGACTATTGCAAATGCGTTCATATTTCCGATTCTCCCTTTTGTTATGAGCTAAATATACCATATTGCAGACTGGCCCGAAAGGTATTTTTACATAAAAAAGCAGAAGCCCGAAAGCTTCTGCTTTTTGTTTATCTTTCTTCTCGGAAGTATGCAAGGCCAAGGCTTGCGGGGGGCTGATCCTCCCGCTTCTTGCGCAGGGAAACAACTATCAGTACTACCAGAGTTACTACGTAAGGCAGCATCTTATACAGCTCCTTTATGGAGAGCTCTGTACCGGTTGGAATGTAGAGGTACAGTATGTAGAATCCGCCGAAGAGTATGGAAGCCAGCACGCTTACATTAGGACGCCATATGGTGAATATGACCAGCGCTATGGCGAGCCAGCCGCGGTCGCCAAAGGCATTGTTTGACCATACGCCGCAGGCATAGTCCATTACATAGTACAGTCCGCCGAGACCCGCTATCATGCTGCCTATACAGGTAGCCATGTACTTGTACTTGGTTACGTTTATGCCGGCCGCATCGGCGGTGGCTGCGCTCTCGCCCACTGCCCTCAGGTGCAGGCCCGTGCGGGTATGCTTGAGGAAGTAAGAGCTCAGCAACGCAATGATTATCGCCAGATACGCAAGAAAGCCGTAGGACAGGAATACCTGACCGAACCAGCCCGTAGTCTCAGCTATTGGCAGAGACTTGCTGAAGTAGGCGCTGGTAGCGGAAAGAGCTATGGAGGGCACCTCGCTGCCGGTCAGCTTTATAAGTGAGCCGCCGAAGAAGTTGCCTATTCCTACGCCGAAGGTGGTCAGCGCAAGACCGGTCACATTCTGGTTAGCCCGCAATGTGACAGTAAGCAGGCAGTAGATGAGGCCCATTATCAGTGAACCCAGCAGTGAAGCAAGCATGGGTATACCTATTGCCAGCACCGCGCTCATCTCCGCGGCACTCGCTACTGACTGCTCATAGAAGAATGCTCCTATAACGCCGCATATGCCGCCAACGTACATGACGCCAGGGATACCCAGATTAAGGTTGCCGGATTTTTCCGTCAATATCTCGCCGGTGCTGCCGTACAGCAGGGGGATGCCCTGCATGACTGCACGTGGGAGGAAAGATGCAAAATCGAACATTGCTTATGCCTCCTTCTTTCCGGCCTTACGCAGGCTTACTTTATAGTTGATGAAGAACTCGCTGCCGATGATGAAGAACAGTATTATGCCCGTCAGTATATCGGCAAAGGAGTGGTTCAGGCCAAATACGCTGGAGATTTCGCTTGCGCCGCGGCTCAGAACTACCAGCAGGAGACTGGTGAATATCATCATGATTGGGTTGAACTTTGCCATCCAGGATACCATGACCGCGGTAAATCCGCGCCCGCCTACTATGGTAGTAGTCAGGGTGTGGTCAGTACCTGCCGTGAGCAGCAGACCCATAAGGCCGCACATAGCGCCGGAAAGCACCATGGTGCGAATGATCACTCGCTCTACCTTTATGCCCGCATAGCTTGCGGTGCGCTGGCTCTCGCCCACTACGGCGATTTCATAGCCGTGTTTGCTGTACTTAAGGTATATATATGTAAGCACAGTCATCACTGCCACAACAAGAATTGTGAGCAGGTACTGCTTATCCGCTATCTGAGGCAACCAGCCAGCATTGGTATTCTGGTTGATTATGCCTATCTTACCTGCTCCCTTGGGCACTTCCCAGACGATGATGTAATACGCCGCAAGCTGTGTTGCTATGTAGTTCATCATCAGCGTGAACAGCGTTTCGTTGGTATTCCAGCGCGCCTTGAAGAAGGCGGGCAGGAAGCCCCACAATGCGCCGGCGGCTATAGCCGCGACTATCATTATGAGGATGAGAAGGCCGTTTGGCAGCTTATCGCCGAGGCAGATCATGCAGGCGGCGGTAGCGAGGCAGCCTATGAGCACCTGGCCCTCCGCGCCTATGTTCCAGAAGCGCATCTTGAATGCGGGGGTGACAGCAAGGGATATGCCGAGCAACACCGCGAGATTCTGGAAGGTAACCCAAGTCTTACGCACCGTGCCGAATGCACCGTGGAATATGGTGCCGTAAATGCTTATCGGGTTCTCGCCCGTCATGAACATTGTAACCAGCGCGCAGACTATCAGCGCAAACAGTATTGCACAGCCGCGTATAGCCGCCGAAATGTACCATGGAAGCGTGCCGCGCTTTGCGATATGGAATAGAGACTGCTTATTCATTCTTTGCCTTTCCTCCTTCCACTCGAGTCATAAGCACGCCTACCTGGCGCTTGTCAGTCTTGCGGGCATCTACGACGCCGGATACCTGACCGCCGCAGAGGACTACTATTCTGTCGCACAACTCGAGCAGCACATCCAGGTCCTCGCCCACATATACTACGGCTACGCCCTTCATCTTCTGCTCTGTGAGCAGGTTGTAAATAGTGTAGGAAGTATTAATATCGAGTCCGCGGACTGCGTATGCCGTCATCAGCACTGAAGGCGACTGGGCTATCTCGCGGCCTACCAGCACCTTCTGCACGTTGCCGCCGGACATGCGGCGTACCGGGAAGGAAGTGCTGGGGGTAACTACCTCAAGCTCGTCCCAGATGCGCTTTGCCAGCGCCTCGGGATCCCTGCGGTTAACAAAGGGGCTTTTGCCCTTGCGCCAGGAGCGCAGCATCATGTTGCCGGTCATGCCCATCGAACCCACCAGGCCCATGCCCAGCCTGTCCTCCGGCACGAAGGACATCGCTATTCCCTTCTTGCGTATATCCATAGGATCCAAGCCGACCAGATTGCGGCCTTTCTCTTCATCCGGGCCGTAATAGGTAACGGTTCCTGAGGATATGGGGTAAAGGCCAGCTATGGATTCAAGCAGCTCGCGCTGGCCGCTGCCGGCTATGCCCGCAATGCCCAGCACCTCGCCCGCATTGATGGTAAAGCTGACGTCGCTCAGGCGCTTTACGCCCAGCTCGTCGTAAACGGTCAGGCCGTCTACCACAACGCGTGGGGTCACATTGATAGGATCTGGACGGTCGATGTTGAGGGTAACGCTGCGGCCTACCATCATATCAGTCAAAGACTGCTGATCGGCATCTTTGGTCATAACGTCGCCAATGTATTCACCCTTCCGAAGAACGGCAACGCGGTCGGATACCTCCAGCACCTCATGCAGCTTATGGGTGATGATGATGAGGGACTTTCCGTCCGCCTTCATGTTGCGCATTATCTGGAAAAGCTTGTCGGTTTCCTGAGGAGTCAAAACGGCGGTAGGCTCGTCAAGTATCAGAATGTCAGCGCCGCGATAAAGGACCTTTACGATCTCCACGGTCTGCTTCTGAGAAACCGACATATCGTAAATCTTCTGATTGGGATCTATGTCGAAGCCGTATTTTTCGCAGATTTCTCGTACCTTTTTGCTGGCATCGGCCAGGTTCAGCTTGCCCTCAAGACCCAATACGATGTTTTCCGTTGCGGTAAACACATCCACCAGCTTGAAGTGCTGATGTATCATGCCTATGCCGTTGTCGAAGGCATCTTTGGGCGAAGCGATCGTCACGGGCTTGCCGTGAATGTAAATCTGCCCCTCATCGGGGTAGTAGATACCGGAGAGCATATTCATAAGGGTGGTTTTTCCGCTGCCATTCTCGCCCAAAAGAGAAAGTATTTCACCCTCATGCAGTTCGAGATTGATATTGTGGTTAGCAACTATCGAACCAAATTTTTTAGTAATGTTCTCCATCTTAACTGCACATGCAGTTCCCAAGGCGGTCACCCTTTCTTTATGGAAGGAATCTCAGAAATTCTTCCCGAATTTTGATTTGTTTGATTTTATATTATCATAACAAATTTTGTTTGTAAACCAAAATGATTTAGGTAATTTAGGCAACAGCGCCGGCCGGCATAATTATTTGCAGCCGGCGCCGTATACAGTTCACTTTTAATAAAAAAACGGGCTGCCCGAAGGCAGCACGTTTTTATAGCAGTCTTTAGAACTTCTGATCCAGCAGAGTGATGCCGTCGATGTTGAGCTGGAAGTAAGGAGCAGAGCGGAACTTGGACTCCATGAAGGCGCCGTTCTCGATAACTTCGGTATCGGGAGTGTAATCAGCGTCAGTGTCCACGTCAGCCATGCAGGACTCAAGGGTCTTGCCCTCTACGGTGAAGGTAGCGCAATCGAATACCTTCAGCTCGCCGCTCTCCAGCTTGGCGATGGCGGCGTCGATGGCTTCCTGGGTGCCCTCAGCGGCAACATTGGTGTTGAGGTCGGTCAGCTTTACGGAGCCGGTAGCAAGAGTGCCGGTCCAGTCGGCGTCGATAGCCTCACCGTTCATGCAGGCAGTGATGGCATACTCATAGTAGGGAGCCCAGTCGATGCGGGAGGAGATGATGTAGGTGTTGGGGCAGGCGTCCTGAGTGGAGCCGTTGTAGGAAACGTCGGGAACACCGGCGGTCTCGCAGGCGGTAGGAGCACCCATGGAGTCAGCATGCTGGCTGATCAGCTTGCAGCCGTTCTGTATCAGCTTCTGAGCGCCTTCCTTTTCGGCGGTCTCATCGTACCAGGAACCGGTGAAGGTTACTTCCATGGTAGCGGTGGGGCATACGGAGCGTGCGCCGAGGAAGAAGGAGGTGTAGCCGGAGATAACCTCGGCATAGGTGAAAGCGCCTACATAGCCGATCTTGGCTTCTTCGGGCTTGAACTCACCGGCCTCGATCATGGCGTTCAGCTTCATACCGGCAGCGATACCGGCGAGGAAACGGCCCTCATAGATGGCGGCGAAAGCGTTGTGATAGTTGGCAAGACCCTCGGTGTGAGCCTTGGTGCCGGTGGAGTGGCAGAACTGTACCTTGGGGAACTCCTTGGCGGCCTGGATCATGTAATCCTCATGACCGAAGCTGTCGGCGAAGATGATGTTGCAGCCGGCGTCGGCGAGCTCAGCAGCGGTGTTGTAGCACTCCTGACCCTCGGGAACGTTGGTCTTGATAACATAGTTTTCTTCGGGAATGCCCAGGGTAGCGCAGGCTTCCTTAGCGGCATTGATGAAGTTGAGGTCATAGGTGGAGTTTTCATCGTGAAGCATGATGAAACCGACCTTGATAGCGGGGGCCTCGGTGCCCTCAGTGGTAGCCTCGGTACCTTCGGTGGTAGCGGGAGCCTCGGTGCCCTCGGTGGTAGCGGGCTCTTCAGCAGCGGGGGCAGCGCAGGCTGCTACGCTCAGAGCCAACACGAGAGTCAAAATGACAGCTACGAGTTTCTTCATTTAGGTTGATCCTCCTTATTATTTGTTGCTTTATGTTTAAGCCCGCCTTATGACAGGCCTGCAACCGTAACGCAAAACTTATCACAGATATATTGTCTAACAATATTGCCCCAATGTCAATAACCTGAATATTGTTGTAGCCTTAATACTATTTTATAACATATCCGTGTATTATTTAAGGCTTACAGTATGCCGCTCTTCTCCAGCGCTTCAAGCGACGGCTCGCACATCGTGGGCTTTCCCGCCGCTCTGAGGGCGTTTTTTACGTCCTTGAGGCCGCTTCCGGTGCTTATGACGGTGACTGTTTCGTTGGATTTTATCACGCCATCGGCTACGGCCTGCCTTACGCCCGCCGTAGCGGTGACGCCCGCAGGCTCGCCGAACACGCCCTCGGTGCGTCCCAGCACCCGCATGGCGTCCAGTATCTGCTCGTCGGTCACCGCTATCCATGTGCCGTTAGAAGCAGATACCGCCCTTAGCGCCTTTTTCGGGTTGCGGGGCACTCCAACTGCAATGGAGTCTGCGATTGTATTCTCTTCGGCGGGGATAAGGTCTCTGCCCTCGCGTGCTGCGTCCACAAAGGGGCAGCAGCCGGTAGACTGTACGCCGAGTATCTTGGGGATGCGGTCTATAAAGCCCAGCTCGTACAGATCATGGAAGCCGTTGTACACGCCGCCGATGGTGCAGCCGTCGCCCACGGAGCAGGCCACCCAGTCGGTGGGCTGCCAGTTGAGCTGCTCGGCTATCTCAAGTGCCACGGTCTTTTTGCCCTCAGTAAGTATGGGGTTGATGCCGGCGTTGCGGTTGTACCAGCCGTATTTTTCTATAGCGGCCTTGGAAAGATCGAAGGTATCCTTATAGTCGCCCAGCACAGAGACTACCTTCGCGCCGAATATGAGAAGCTGTGCAAGCTTGCCCTCGGGGGCGCGGCTGGGTACAAATATCACAGTCTTGAGACCCATGCGCGCCGCATTGCCCGCACAGGAGGAAGCCGCATTGCCGGTTGAGGAGCAGGCGATGGTATCATAGCCCAGCTCTACCGCCTTTGCGACGGCGACGCCGCTTGCCCTGTCCTTGAGGGAGGCAGTAGGATTAAGGCCGTCGTCCTTTATATAGAGTGTCTTGAGGCCCAGCTCATCGCCCAGCCTGTTGGACTTGTACAGGGGGGTCCAGCCTACTCTCAGGAAGGGGGTGAAGTCCCTGTCCTTGAGCGGCATCAGCGCCTTGTAGCGCCACATGCTGTTGTCCCGGCAGTTTGCCAGCTTTTCGCGGGAGAGGGTGTTCTTTTTGATGTAGTCATAATCAAAAACTATATCAAGTATGCCCTTTTCGCCGCAGTCCGGGCAGGTCATAAGCTCTGTATAAGGGAACTCCTTGCCACAGATCGTGCAGCGATAGCCTAAAATGTGCTTCATTCTGGTTTTTCTCCTTTTTGAGATATTGGGTATGACGCTGTTTCGTTGTTTATTCTATATAAAATCTTTCAAATTTTCAAAGCTTGTTGTTTGCGGCGGAGCAGATGTGTTACAATATTTTAAGCCCTTGAGCTTACTGCTTCGCTTTAAAATACCGGACTTACACAGGAGGCACTAAATGCAGGATACTTTCAAAAGAGGCTTCGGCGACCGCTATGACGGCTGGCGCGTAAGGCACGTCGATGCCGTTTACAACGTTATTCCCTTCGTAATGCGCTCCCGTCTCGATGCTCAGAACTTCTTTGAGGAGAATATCCCCATAGAGAACATCGAGCACTTCATCCGCGAACACCGGGAGGATATGCCGGACCTCGCCTTCATGCACGTCATAATCGCGGCTATGGTACGAATGATAGCCACCCGGCCTTATCTTAACCGCTTCGTCATGTGGAACAAGATATACGCACGCAACCACATCGACATCGCCCTGATGATAAAGCGCAGGCAAAGCAACGTTGAAACCAACGTAAAGCCCGAATTTGAGCCTTCCGCCACCCTGACAGACGTCATGAACATCATGAACGCCATAGTCAACGAAAACATCGACGACGACGCCAACAACAGTATGGACAAGCTCGCAGGCATCTTGGGCTATATCCCCGCGTTTATCCTGCGGTTCGTCATAGGCGGCCTCAGGTGGCTCGACAACATAGGACTCATGCCCAAGGGCGTCGCAGACGCCAGCCCCTTCCATTGCAGCGCGTTCTTGACCAACGTAGGCTCCGTTGGCATAGGGCCCATCTACCATCACCTTTACGAATTCGGCACCTGCTCCATATTCGTCGCCATGGGAAACAAGTATAAATACGGCGCCATATCAAGGGAGGGGGCGCGGGTGGAAAAGCGCTTCGTAGGGCTAAAGTTCGTAACCGATGAAAGGATCTGCGACGGAAAGTACTATGCGGATTCCATGAAGGTGCTCAGGCGGCTGCTGAACAACCCCGAGCTGCTCATGACTCCGCCTGCGGAAATACCCATCGATGACGGCGTACCCGCAAGAAAACTCAAAATCAAAAAGTAAATCCGGCTTGGATTAAATCTTAAAGAGTATATCCGGCGGGCGGAAGCCCGCCGGATATTTTGCTATTCGGTGGAATTACTTTATTACATATTAGCCAATACGCCGGTAGCATCGTTGAACTCGTTGATGAGTTTATCCAGCTCGTCGGCCTGAGCATGCATGTCGGTCCAGTAATGGGTATCGTACCACTGCTGGTTGATCTCCTCGTAGGTCTTGCCCTGCTGCTCTACCCAGGTGTAGTACTTGAGGTTGTGTATGCGCTTGCGGTCCTGATAGGACAGCTCCAGCATGCTGTCGGTACGCACGCCGTGGAGATGCTCGCTGTAGTCGCGTGCAGCGGTGAGCATATCGTATGCGCCCTGCTGCTCGTTGAGCTCGTCGATACGGCTGGTGTACATGATGGCGGAGTCGGTAGCTACGGTAGCGACAACATCGTCCTCGGTCAGCTCATAGTACTTGGCGAACTTGATGCAGCACAGCATATTGGCGATGCCGGAAATGCCGAGGAAGCTCAGCTTTTCGATGGTCTCGGCAGGTACGCCCACTACTTCCTTCAGGTACTTCTTGCCCTCCTCGCAGTTGAAGAGGCGGAGCAGGTTCTGGGAGTCCTCATCGTCTATGTCGATGACCATGTCGGTGTTGCGGACATTGTGGATCCAAGGCACATGCTTGTCGCCTATGCCCTCTATGCGGTGGCCGCCGAAGCCGTTCTCAAGCAGAGTGGGGCACTGGAGAGCCTCGCCTACTGCCAGCTTGGAGTAGGGATACTTCTCCTTAAGCAGATCGCCCGCGCTCATGGTACCGGCTGAACCTGAGGTGAAGCAGGCACCCGCAAAGCGGCTGGTGGGGGTCTTTATGGACTCATAGACCTCGGCAATGGCGTTGCCGGTCACCTGATAGTGCCATACGCAGTTGCCCATCTCTTCGAACTGGTTGAATATGACCACGTCGTCACGGGTGTTACGGAGTTCCCAGGTCTTATCGAATATCTCTTTTACGTTGGACTCGCAGCCGGGGGTAGCGATGACCTCGCCAGCTATATTGGAAAGCCAGTCAAAGCGTTCCTTGCTCATTTCGGCGGGCAGTATGGCTATGCTGTCGCAGGAAAGGAGCTTGGAGTTGAAGGCGCCGCCGCGGCAGTAGTTGCCGGTGGAGGGCCAAACGGCCTTGTTGTAGGTAGCGTCGAACTGTCCGGTCACGAGGCGGGGTACCAGGCAGCCGTATGAGGCGCCGACCTTATGACAGCCGGTGGGGAACCACTTGCCGATCATGATGATGATCCTGGCCTTTACGCCGGACAGGCTGGAGGGGATCTCGATGAAGTTTACGCCGCCATAGGTGCCGCCCTGCATAGTGGGCTCGTTATGCCAGGTGATGCGGAACAGGTTCAGAGGATCTACATCCCACAGGCCGACCTTTTTGAGGCCTTCCTTTATCTTCTCGGGAACCAGATCAGGATTCTTCATCTGGGCGAAGGTGGGGAGTACGATCTTGTGCTCGCGTGCGACCTTAATGTTGTGCTGGAGCTTTTCGTTGTTTTTTTCGAGATTGATCATTTTACACCTCATTGGATTGATATTGTCCTGCCTTGAAGCAGTCAGTGGTCAAGTGTTTATCATACGCTGTTTATCGATCAGCAGTTTACCTATTCGCTTATAGTTTAGCGTTTTTTTTAACATAAGTAAAGTAGGTTCTACAATTTTTTTGTTGGAAATCAAAAATTTTTTTGCCGCTATGCTATGGTGAGCGCCAGCTCCATCATCTTTGTGAAGGTATTCTGGCGTTCCTCCGCTGTGCATTCCTCGCCGGTGACGATATTATCTGATATGGTGCAGATGGCAAGCGCGTTTTTGCCTGCGCGGGCGGCGTTCATATACAGCGCCGCGGCCTCCATTTCCACCGCCAGCACGCCCAGCTTCTGCCAATCCAGAGTGCTGCCGCTGTCATCATAGAACAGGTCGTTGGAGAGCAGGTTGCCTACGCGGTAGTTGACGTTCATTGCCTCGGCGGTATCCACGGCCTTGCGGAGCAGGTCGAAGCTCGCTATGGGGGTAAAGTGGCCGGGAAGCCGGAACTGATCGGCAAAGACGGTATTGTAGCAGGCGCCCATGCCTATTACTATGCTGCGGAGGGGAATATCCTTGTGTATGGCGCCGGCGGAGCCTATACGTATTATGTTTTCCACGCCGAAGAAGTTGAACAGCTCGTATGAGTAGATACCCATGGAAGGCATGCCCATGCCGCTGGCCATCACGCTGACCCTCTTGCCCTTATAGGTGCCGGTATAGCCCTGCACGCCCCGGACGTTATTCACGAGAACCGGGTTTTCAAGGAAGGTCTCGGCGATAAACTTCGAGCGCAGCGGATCGCCGGGCATAAGTACCGTCTTTGCGAAATCTTCAGGCTTTGCGTTGATGTGTGGTGTGCTCATCGTTATTCCTCCTCATTATCATTATCATTTGGGCTGCCGCCCTTGTCGTCATCATAAGCGGACGTGTCTGCGTATACGTCGTCCTCGTTCATCGGTATATACAGCCGCACCTCGGACTCCGGCATCTCCGTCACCTTCCTGAGGCTGGACTTTATCTGGCGCGTTCTGACTCCTATGAGTTTATCCAGGTCGTCGTTGGCCTTTATGAGCTGCTTCTGGGTGTGCGTCAGCACCTCCTCAAAGCGGTTGAACTCGGTCTTGACAGCAGAAAGCACCTTCCAAACCTCGCTGCTGCGCTTCTGTATGGCCACGCTGCGGAAGCCCATTTGAAGGCTGTTGAGCAGCGCCGCCATTATGCTGGGCCCAGCTATGCTTATGCGGTAATCCCTTTGTAGCTTTTCAACCAAACCCAGCTTAACCGCTTCCGCGTAGAGTCCCTCTGTTGGCAGGAACATTATGCCGAAGTCCGTAGTGTAGGGCGGGTCGATGTATTTATCCCGTATATCCTTGGCAAATCCGCGTATTCTCGCCTTAAGCGTCTCGCCAGCGGCAGCTACCCTTGCCGGATCCGCGCTGTCGTAAGCGTCCATAAGGTCGTTGTACGCGTCAACGGGAAATTTTGAGTCTATGGGCAGCAGGGCAAAGCCGTCGTCGTCCCCTGGTATCTTTATCGCGAATTCCACCCGCTCCTTGCCCCGTGGGGAGGTCACTACGTTTTCCACATACTGCTCCGGGGCGAGCATTTCTTCGAGTATTGCGCCAAGCTGTATCTCGCCCAGTATGCCGCGGGTCTTTACATTGGACAGCACCCGTTTCAGGTCGCCGACGCCTACGGCTAAGCTCTGCATCTCGCCCAATCCCTTATAGACCTGCTCCAGGCGATCGTTTACCATCTGGAAGGACTGTGTCATGCGCTCGTTGATCGTGCGCTGAAGCTTCTCATCGACTATCTGGCGCATCTCGTCCAGCCGCTTATTGTTGTCCTCCTGTATGGTAGTAAGCCGCTTTTCCACGGTACCGCGGATATTCTCAAGCTTCTGTTCGTTTTCCATAGAGGAGGTGCCGAGCCGCTGTTCTATCCTCGTACCCATATCCGCCATCACCCGCCTGAGCTGAGACAGGCTCTCGCTCTGGGCGCGATAGGCTGACTGCTGACTTTCCGCTATGAGCGAGCCCAGGTTGCGGACGTTCTTATGCACGGAGTCCGTAAGCTCCATGCGAAGCTCCCGCTGGTCGTCCTCCAGCTCCTCCATCAGCCTGTCCACTATTCGTTCCTCAGCCTTGCTTTGGCGTACCAGCATCATTGTAAGCATCGCCACCGCGGCCAGCATGAGCGTCAGCAGGATATACAGCAGTATTTCCATTAAAGCTCCCTTCCTTTATTTGCGTACAGTATCTATGCCCTTGGTTATTATGGCGCCGAGCAGCGCGCCGGCAACGGCCTGCATGAGGTTCGCGGGTATGGATATCACGGCTGTAGATGCGCCGTATATTAAGCATTCATAGAGGAAGTAGCCCAGCACCATCGCTCCACCGCAGATGAGGAAGCGGGGTATCATTGCCTTCACCTTGCCTGCAAGCTTTACCGCCAACAGCGCCATGACGCCCTTTATTACAAAAGTCGCAGGAGCGTAAAGGGCGCTGCCCAGAAGAAGATCTGCAAGCATGCTGCCTATTGCCGCGGCAGCCACGCCCCAGGGCCAGCCCAGCAGATGCGCGGAGGCGTATACGGCGGCATCTCCCGCGTTGGCATATGCGCCCTGCACGCCGGGTATGGGTATAGCGGCAAACATCGTGGTAACTACCACTATCGCGCACATCAGACCCGCCCAAGTAAGTGTTTTGATCTTGTCCTGTTTCATTTTTCGATTCTCCTTAAATATAAAACTTATAAATATTTCGCCGTATCAAAGCCGGGGTATTCCACCCTGTACAGCATAAGGCCGTGGGCCGGGGCCGTAGCTCCCGCATCCCGCCTGTCCAAGCTCTGCAAGGCCCTCTTTATTGAATCCTCTTTCCGCTTGCCTGATCCTATCTCAAGCAGTGTTCCTGCTATTATTCGCACCATATTGTACATAAAGCCGCTGCCCGCTATATCGAAGGTAAGTATATTGCCCTGCCTGCTCCACTCCGCCCTGTATATGGTGCGGACTGTGTTTTCGAGCTCAGTGCCCGCCGACTTGAAGGCTAAAAAGTCATGCTCACCCAACAGGTCGCCGGCCGCCCTTTTCATCTTGTCCATATCCAGCGCGTAATGGTAATGCAGCGCCGTATTCCTGTTGAATACTCCCGCATGGGGGGCGTTGTTGACGGTATACCTGTAATGCTTTCTTATCACGTCAAACCGGGCGTGGAAGCCCTCCGCCCTGTCGCTGTATATTACCCGTATGTCTCTGGGCAAGCCTACGTTCAGCGCATATGCGAATTTATCGGGAGGTATCCGGCTTTCGGTATCGAAGTGGGCCACCTGTGCCATGGCGTGTACGCCGCTGTCAGTTCTGCCGGAGGCGTGAAGGTCTGTCTTCTCCCCCGTGAGCTTCCGAAGCTCCTTCTCAAGCACCTCCTGCACCGCCGTGCCGTTGGGCTGCGTCTGCCAGCCCACGTAGCCCGTACCGTCGTATTGAATTATAAGGCGTATCCTCGGCATGTCCTCATTCCTTTGTAAGGGGCATTATCTCGCCGCTGCTTATGCGCTGTATGAAGCACAGCTCGGCCTTGCCGTCCCGGGTGAACACAGTCACCACATCCTTATTTTCAAGAGTGAGCAGCAGCAGCATTATATCCCCCCTGGCGTTTATATCCGACGGAAAGCCGCCCTCAATGCTTGCGGCCACTGCTTCGCTCAGATCCTGCCCCGCCAGTATATCCTGTATGGTGGAATCCGGAAAGCTGCCGGCGTTATAAAAGTCGTCGTCATCAAGGGTATAGCCGTACTCCCGAAGGGTTTTTGCAGCGCCCGAATAGGGGTGATTTTCGGTAATAGAAGCATTGAGCAGCAGCGCGCCCGCTATCAGCAGCGCCGCTATGGAAAGAAGTATTATCCTTGTGCCCTTGGTCATGTTCATACGCTTATGCTACCGCCTGCACGGCTATTATCATACCTATCAGCAGCGCCATGGAAAGGGCCGCCTTAAGGTCGTTCTTAGTATATTTCAGCACCGTCATGCGGGTGCGTCCCTCCCCTCCGTGGTAGCAGCGGCTCTCCATAGCCATGGCCAGTTCGTCCGCCCTCCTGAAGGCGGATACGAACAGCGGCACAAGTATCGTCACCATTGCCTTGGCTCGATCAATAAGGCTCCCCGCTTCAAAGTCCGCTCCGCGGGCGGTCTGCGCCTTGGTTATCTTGTCCGCCTCTTCTATGAGGGTAGGTATGAACCGCAGCGCTATGGTCATCATCATGGCGAGCTCATGGGCAGGGAAGCCCATCTTTGCGAATGGGGAAAGCAGCCGCTCAAGGCCGTCTGTCAAGGCAATAGGCGTGGTGGTCAGCGTCATGAGCGACGTACCTGACACCAGCAGTATAAGCCTCAGCGATATATATACCGCCTGACGGAGACCGCCAGTGGTTATCTTTATTATCCACCACTCAAAAAGCGTATCTCCCGTTGTAGTCACCAGCAGGTTTATCGCAAACATGAAAATCAGGATAAACCTCAGCGGCTTGAGGGAGCGCCACAGATAGCTCACAGGAACCCCGGCTATGGCCGTTATCCCTATGACGTATGCCGCTACGAGGGTGAAGAGCCACATATTCCCGACTATGAATACCGCCACGATATAGGCTGACATCAGCAGTAGCTTTGTGCGCGGGTCCAGCCTGTGTACGAACGAATTCCCCGGGAAATACTGGCCAAGGGTTATATCCTTAAGCACCTTGCCTCCTTCCCAGCAGGTACTCTGCCATGCCGTCTATGGTGTATATTTCCGGCACGTCCATGCCTCTGCTTCTGAGGAGATTGCCCAGATAGGATGCCGCGGGCAGATCAAGGCCCATGGCTTCAAGGTCCAGCTCACCGCCGAATATCTCCGCGGGGGTCCCGGTCCTAATTATGCTGCCATCCTGCATTACGGCTACCCTGTCGCTGTAGGCGGCTATGTCGTCCATGGAATGGGACACCATTATTACGGCGCAGCCTGTTTCACGGCGTATGCCGCTAAGCATATCCAGTATGGCCCTTCTGCCTGCGGGATCCAGCCCAGCCATAGGCTCGTCCAGTATGAGATAGCCGGGCTCCATGGCGATTATTCCTGCAAGGGCAGCCCTGCGCTTTTCGCCGCCTGAAAGCTCGAAGGGGGACTTCTCCGCAAACCTTTCCCAGTCCAGGCCCACCAGCTCCATGGCGCGCCTTACCCTGCGGTCTATCTCTTCCTGCTCCAGCTTCATGTTCTTCGGGCCAAAGGCTATATCCTTGGCCACAGTTTCTTCAAAGAGCTGATATTCCGGGTACTGGAACACGAGGCCGACTTTTTTGCGGCCCTCTATGCGCTGTTTTTTGTCGGCAAAGTCGTAGCCATCCACTATAACGGTACCCGCTTCCGGGGGCATTATGCCGCCCATGTGCTGCAGAAGCGTTGACTTGCCGCTGCCGGTATGGCCGATTATTCCGAAAAACTCACCTTTTTCTATATTTAATTCTATATCCCTCAGGGCGGCCTTTTCGCCTGCCGTTCCTGCAAGGTATGTATGGCAAAGCCTCTTTACTTCAATGGGCATATTGCTTCTGCAAGCTCCTCAGCTGTTATGACATCCGCCGGTATATTCATCCCTCCGTCTATAAGCTTATCCCGAAGCATAGCTATGGGCGGCAGGTCAAGGCCGTTGGCCCGGAGTTCCCTCCCCCTGCTGAATACCTCTCTCGGCGTACCCTGGGCTATCAGCCTTCCATCGGCCATAACTATCACCCGGTCGGCTGACAGCGCCTCCTCCATGTATTGCGTGATCATCACCACCGTCATGCCGCGCTCCCTGTTCAGGCGGCCTACTATATCCAGCACCTCCCGTCGCCCCTGTGGGTCCAGCATGGCCGTAGCCTCGTCCAGCACCAGAACCTCGGGCTCCATAGCCAGCATGCCCGCTATGGCTATACGCTGCTTCTGGCCTCCGGAAAGCATATGGGGGGCGCTCCTCGCGTACGCTTCCATTCCAACAGCCTTTAACGCTTCATTCACGCGCCGGCGTATCTCCTCCGGCGGCACCCCCAGGTTTTCCGGCCCAAAGGCAACGTCCTCCTCCACTATGGTAGTGACTATCTGGTTATCCGGATTCTGGAACACCATTCCTACCTTTTTGCGTATATTCAGGGTATTTGCCTCAACGGCGGTATCCATTCCGTCTACCTCGACGCGCCCCTCCGTGGGCAGCAGCAGCGCATTGAGATGCTTTGCGAGGGTGCTCTTGCCGCTTCCGTTATGGCCCACTATGGCCAGCATTTCGCCCTTATTTATTTCGAGTGAGATATCTTTGAGGGCGGTATGCTCCTCATCATATCTGTAAGTTACATGGTCGATTTTTATCATGTCTGCCGCCGTCTTCCTTGGTCATACACTTTAATAATTGATTATATCATACCTAACGTCACTATTCCACAGGTTCACGTTTTGATTATAAAGTTCGGCAAAAGGCAGGCAATTCTCAAGATGTTTCTTAATACTTTCTTTGTTTACACCAAAATACCTTATTTTTCAGCCCCACGCTGTGGTATAATCTTAACGAATAAGATATACGGAGGTATTTATTATGATAAAGTGTCCTAAATGCGGCAAGGAATACCGCGATGACGCTGTTTTCTGCACCGACTGCGGCATAAGGCTGCACGAGCAGTATACTGCCCCCAACACCGATGCCGGTGCTGACTCGGATCAGCACACCTACACCGCCCCTACCGGCGAGGCATACCACAACAGCGCTCCCTCCGCCCCCGGCGCACCCTCTGACGGAAGGGTTCTGAGCATGTGGGATTATTTCCTCATGGAGCTGGTAACAAAGGTACCCATATTGCGCATAGTTATGTACTGTGTGTGGGGGTTCTCTGCTGACACCAATGAAAACCGCAAAAACTGGTCCCGGGCCCAGCTCATCTGGGCGGCTGTCGGTATAGTATTTACCGTGGCCGGCATTGCGCTGGCTGCCCTTCTTGCGGGCACTACCACGGCTATCTTCAGCCGCATCTCCGACTATATGCATTTCTAAGCCGCCAGGCTTTCTTGCACCGAAAATAAAAAACAGCACTCTGGAGCTTCAGAGTGCTGTTGATTTTTATGCACTTAGATGAGCTCGATCACGGCCATCTCAGCAGCATCGCCACGACGGGGACCCATCTTGAGGATACGGGTGTAGCCGCCGTTGCGTCCCTCGTACTTGGGGGCGATTTCGTTGAACAGCTTCTCTACAACAGGGTGAGCGTGGCCCTTGGTGCGGGCCTTGTACTCGCTCTTGGATTCCTTCTCGTTCTTAGCGGCGGGAATGTCATAGAGATAGGACATGATCTGCCTGCGGGCATGGAGCTTGCTGGGCAGGTCGTTGGTCTTCTCAACCTTTACGATCTGCTGCTTATCGTTGCGGGTTTCCTTCTCAACGGTAGTAGTGTTCTTATATTCGCTTACAGCGAGTGTGATGAGCTTCTCGGCGATGGGACGAACTTCCTTAGCCCGCTTTTCAGTGGTGACGATCTTACCGTTCCACAGGAGCGCGGTGGTCAGGTTGCGAAGCATCGCGTCGCGCTGGTCGCTCGCCTTACCCAGTTTACGGTTTGGCATATTAGTTCCTCCTGATAATGTTCGTTTAAGGGTTTAGTCTTCGTTGTGACGGAGGGAGAGACCAAGGCCGACCAGCTTCTGCTGTACTTCCTCAAGGGACTTGCGGCCGAGGTTACGCACCTTCATCATTTCTTCCTCGTTGCGCTGCACCAGCTCATCAACCGTGTTGATGCCTGCGCGCTTGAGGCAATTATAGGAACGGACTGAGAGGTCAAGCTCCTCGATTGTCATCTCGAGTATCTTTTCCTTCTTGTCCTCTTCCTTCTCCACCATGATCTCGACGCCCTGCACATGCTCGGTCAGGTTGATAAACAGCATAAGATGCTCAGTGAGTATCTTTGCCGCGAGACTTACCGCCTCATCTGGCTTAATGGTGTCATCAGTCCAGACTTCAAGGGTGAGCTTATCGTAGTCAGTAATCTGGCCTACGCGGGTGTCTTCTACGGTGAAGTTGACTTTGCGGATAGGAGTGAATATGGAGTCAACCGCAATCTGGCCTATAGGCATATCGTCACGCTTATTCTTGTCAGCGGAAACATAGCCTCGGCCGGATTCTACGATTATTTCCATATAGAGCTTAGCGCCCTCGTCCAGCGTTGCAATGTGCAGGTCGGGATTTACGATCTCAACGTCGGAATCGACTATCATGTCCCCTGCCTTTACTTCGCAGGCGCCGGAAGCATCGATGATGACCTTCTTTGTGCCATCGCAATGCATCTTCATGCAAAGCTCTTTGAGGTTGAGGATTATCTCAGTTACGTCTTCTCTTACGCCGGGAACAGTGGAGAACTCGTGGAGCACACCGTCGATCTTAACAGAGGATACCGCTACGCCGGGCAGCGAAGAAAGCAGCACGCGGCGGAGTGAATTACCCAGAGTTATACCGAAGCCGCGCTCAAGAGGCTCTACGACAAACTTGCCATAGCTGCCGGTAAGCTCTACGCACTCGATCTTGGGCCTTTCTATTTCTATCATTTACATATCCCCTCTCTTGCTTTGTGGTCAGTCGATTAGGGCAGTAAGCGTTACGATTTCCATTATCTGGAGTAGAACTCGACGATGAGGTGTTCCTCAACGGTGAGGTCGATATCGTCACGCTGCGGCATAGCAACAACCTTGCCAGTGAGCTTATCTGCATCCAGCTCAAGCCACTTGGGAATGGGCTTGGAAGCGCCCTGCTCACGGAGCTCTTTCAGGTTCTCCATATCGCGGCTCTTGTCGCGTACGGAGACGGTCTGACCGGGCTTTACCAGGTAGCTGGCGATGTCTACTTTCTTGCCGTCAACCAGGATCAGGCCATGGTTGACCATCTGACGGGCCATAGGACGGCTGTCGGCGAGACCAAGGCGATAGACTACGTTATCCAGCCTGCGCTCCAAAAGGAACAGCATGTTGTCGCCTGTTACGCCGCGCATGTTGGTAGCCATGTCATAGTATTTCCTGAACTGGGACTCGGATATACCATAGGCCCTGCGGCACTTCTGCTTCTCACGGAGCTGAATGCCGTATTCAGACATCTTACGCTGACGGGACTGGCCATGCTGGCCGGGGATAGTGTGACGCTTTACTACCGCGCACTTAGCGGTATAGCAGCGGTCGCCCTTAAGGAATAGCTTAACGCCTTCCCTGCGGCACTGCCTGCAAACAGATTCTGTATATCTTGCCATTGTAGTGCCTCCTTAAACTCTTCTGCGCTTGGGCGGACGGCATCCGTTATGGGGGATAGGAGTCACGTCCTTGATGAGGGTAATGTCCAAACCGGCGCTCTGCAGTGCACGGATGGCGGCTTCACGACCGGAACCAGGGCCCTTTACAAAGACCTCAACGGTGCGAAGGCCATGCTCCATAGCGGCCTTTGCTGCGGTCTCGGAAGCCATCTGCGCTGCGAAGGGAGTGCTCTTCCTGCTGCCGCGGAAGCCGAGGCCGCCTGCGGATGCCCAGGATATAGCATTGCCGTTCACATCGGTAATAGTAACCATAGTGTTGTTGAAGGAGGAACGAATGTGAGCTGCACCGCGCTCAATGTTCTTTTTCTCACGGCGCTTGCGGCTTACGGCCTTCTTGACTTTGCCTTTAGTTGCTGCCATTGCTTAATTCCCTCCTTACTTCTTTCTTCCGCCTACAGCGCGCTTGGGACCCTTGCGGGTACGAGCGTTCTGCTTGGTGCTCTGACCGCGAACGGGCAGGCCCTTACGATGACGAACACCGCGATAGCAGCCGATCTCGATGAGGCGCTTGATGTTCATGGAAGTCTCGCGCCTGAGGTCGCCCTCTACCTTTACATGGTGGTCGATGTACTCTCTGAGCTTGCTCACGTCATCCTCGGACAGATCGCGTACGCGAATGTCGGGGTCAACGCCGGTGGCTGCGAGAATGTCCGAAGCGGTCTTGCGGCCGATACCGTAAATGTAGGTCAGGCCGATCTCAATTCGCTTGTCTCTTGGCAGGTCAACGCCAGAAATACGTGCCATTGATTTACTTACCTCCGTAATAAATTTGGTTTCACAGCTATGGCGAGCTGTGTGCATAAGGCTTTCGCCTTTGCAGGGGCGCCCGTATGAGCACCCGCCTTGTGGGTTATCACGGCGCGGGTCAGACGCCGCGTGCAGCCGGCTTGCGCCGCCGCAGGGGAATATTGGTTGGATATTCCCGCCCCTCGGCAGACTCAAAGGTCCGCGTCGGAGATATATAGGTACTTGAGATTCGGAATTCCGCATTCAGCATAAATGCGGCAGCCGCCCGAAAGACAAGGACTTATCTGATTTAACGTGCTTAAAACACGACATTTGCAGCAGCGAACAACGCTACTGCGGCAACTTAAATATTGTATCAATTATCATATTGTTTTGTCAACAGCACTCGGGCATTTTTTTGCCCGAAATATACCAAAAACTGGCGATTTTTTCGTCAGTTTGGCTTTTACCCCCGCCGCAAGCCGCCGCATAAGGATAGTGCCTTATGCGGCGCCCGGCGGAAATTGTGAGAATGGGTCAATTAACCCTGCTTCTGTTTATGCTTGGGGTTCTCGCAGATCACCATGATGCGGCCTTTACGCTTGATGATCTTGCACTTTTCACAAATGGGCTTTACGGAAGGCCTTACTTTCATTGTATCTTCCTCCTGTTAGTTCTTGGTGCGCCACGTTATGCGGCCGCGTGTCAAATCGTACGGGGACAGCTCTACTGTCACCTTATCTCCCGGCAGTATGCGAATGAAGTTCATTCTAAGCTTACCGGAAATGTGCGCCAATATTTTATGGCCGTTTACCAACTCCACCTCGAACATGGCGTTGGGGAAAGAATCAGTAACGACGCCTTCAACTTCGATTACGTCCGTCTTAGACAAGCTATTCCTCCTTGGATACGGTTTTGTCCTTATAGCCTAAACTGCTCAGGCTCTTTCTTATGGCTGCGTCCGCAAGCATCGCATCCTCCGGAAGCTTTGTAACCTCCAGCCGGCCCTCCTCAAAGCTCAGATGCTTGAGCTTTTTCTTTTTGGGCCGCGACACTCTCCTCGTTTCGCCATCAGCCAGCATCACAAATTCTTCGCCCTCCGTAGCTGTCACAACAAAGGTACGACCTTTATCTCTGCCCGCCTTAGAGGTAACTATGCTTCCGATTATGTCGTTATGCATGATTATCCTCGCTGAGGGTCAGGATAATGGGATCGCCGTCGGTTATCGCAACGGTATTCTCATAATGCGCGCTGGGTTTGCCGTCGGCAGTTACTGCCGTCCAGCCGTCTGGCATTAGCTTTATCTGCCACGTGCCCATGTTTATCATGGGTTCGATAGCTATGGTCATGCCGGGGATAAGGCGTATTCCTCTGCCGTATCTGCCGCCGACGTAATTTGGTACATCGGGGGATTCGTGCATTTCCCGCCCTATTCCGTGTCCTATCATATCCCTTACCACGCCGTAGCCATTTGACTCGGCATGCTTTTGGATAGCGGCGGATATGTCGGATATGCGGTATCCGACCCTTGCGAACTTAAGCCCTTCAAAGAAGCACTCTTCTGTTACCTTTACAAGCCGTCTTGTTTCCTCAGGAACGTCGCCTATGAGCAGCGTCCTGGTAGCGTCGCCATGGAAGCCGTCCAGCTTTGCGACTACATCACAGCTTACGATGTCCCCGTCCCTGAGCCTGTACTTGCCTGGTATTCCGTGTACTACCTGCTCGTTTACCGACGTGCAGATTGTCTTTGGATATCCGTTATAGCCGAGGCAGGAGGGGAAGCCGCCGCGGGAACGTATAAGCTCTTCAGCGGCCTTGTCCAGCTCTTCAGTAGTTACGCCGGGCTTGGCCATCTCAGCCATTAGCTTAAGCACATCTTCGGTCAAGCGGCCTGCCGCCTTCATCTTTTCGATATCGGCAGCGTTTTTGATAGTGAGCATCAGATACTCTCCACAAGCGCCTTTATGTCGGCGAGCACTTCTTCAGGCGTCCTGTTGCCGTCAACGTTTTTGAGCAGGCCCTTGTTGTCATAGAAATCTATGAGAGGCTGGGTCTTGTCGTTGTAAACGCTGATGCGGTTCAAAACCGTTTCCGGCTTATCATCATCGCGAATGTACAGGGGAGCGCCGCACTTTTCGCAGGTGTCCTTGGTGTACTTGGATATATGATAGCCTGCTCCGCATCCGCTGCACATACGGCGTCCGCTTATTCGGTCCACCAGTACCTCAGCGGGCACGTCGATATTTACTGCCATATCCACGGCCGTTATGCCCTCCAGGGCTTCAGCCTGGGCTATGGTGCGAGGGAAACCATCTAAAAGAAAACCATTTTCGCAGTCCGGCTCATTGACGCGGTTCTTGACCATGCCGATTATGATATCATCGCTCACAAGTCCGCCCGCTTCCATGACGGCCTTGGCGGCGTTGCCAAGCTCCGTCCCTTCCCGCATCTCCCGGCGAAGCATGTCGCCGGTAGAGATGTGGGCAATGCCGAAATACTCGCATATTTTTTCAGCCTGGGTGCCTTTGCCCGCACCCGGAGGACCTAAAAATACAAGCTTCATAGGACGTATCCTTTTCGTATTAACCGAGGAATCCCTTGTAATGACGCATGAGCATCATGGATTCGAGCTGTTCCGAGGTCTCCAGAGCAACGCTGACCATTATCAGTATGCTGGTGGGGCCGAACATGGAGTTGAGGCCGAAGGAACCCATGAACAGCGCGGGGATTATTGCTATCAGCATAAGGAAGAACGCACCGAACAGGGTGAGGCGGTTGCATATCTTGGCAAGATATTCGCCTGTGGGCTTGCCGGGACGGATGCCGGGGATAAAGCCGCCGTTCTGCTGAAGGTTCTTGCTTATCTCGATGGGGTTGAAGGAGATAGAGCTGTAGAAGTACGCGAAGGCGACGATGAGCAGCGCGTATATCACATAATATACTATGCCGCCGACAGCGGTCGTACCGGGTATCAGATACTTCTGATAGAACTGGTAGAAGCCGCCGTTGGGCCAGAACTGGCCGATCATGCCGGGCACCTGCATAAGGGTCATTGCGAATATCAGAGGCATAACGCCGTTCGCATTGGCCTTGAGGGGAATGTTGGTGCTCTGGCCGCCGTACATCTTGCGGCCTACTACGCGCTTGGCATACTGTACAGGAATGCGGCGAACCGCACGGTCTACCGCCACCACGCCCGCCACCATGATCAGAACGAACACGACCAGTACGGGCAGTATCCACCACTTATAGGTCCCCATTATCACGTTGGATACCATGGACACTATTACCTGAGGTACGGAGGATACTATGGAAGCAAAGATTATGAAGGAGATACCGTTGCCGATGCCCTTTTCGGTTATCCTTTCGCCCAGCCATACCAGGAAGGCAGTACCTGCTGTACAGACAATGCCGATAGTAGCGTAGGAAAGGAAGCCGGGGTTGGTAACGATCTGCGCCTGATTCTGCAGACCGGATACGATACCGATGCTCTGCACCAGAGCGAGACCGATACCGGTGTAGCGGGTAATGCGCTCGAGCTTTTCACGGCCATCTTCCTCCTTGGCCATCTTCTCCAGAGATGGGATAGCAATGGTTAGAAGCTGAATGATTATGCTGCCGGTGATGTAAGGCGTAATACCCATGGCAAAGATGGTAAACTGACCGAAGTTGCCGCCGGAAAGCAGGTTGAGGAAGCTCAATATGCTGTAGGTATCCGCAGCAGCCGCTATCTTGCTGGCATCTACGCCGGGCACAGGAATAAAGGATCCGAAGCGGTATATCACTACCAGAAGAAGCGTATACAGCATCTTTGTACGGATATCCTTTACATTCCAGGCGTTAATGAGGGTCTTAAACATCAGATCACCTCAACAGTTCCGCCCGCGGCCTCGATGGCTTTCTGGGCTGTCTCCGTAAACTTAGCAGCCTTAACGTCCAAACGCTTGGTCAATTCGCCGCGGCCCAGAACCTTGAGCCCGTCCTTTTCGATCTTGCTGATTATGCGCTTTTCCTTGAGCAGTTCAGCTGTTACGACAGTGCCGTCCTCGAAGCAGTTGAGGGCTTCTATATTGACGGTGCTGTATTCCTTAGCAAAAATATTGGTGAAACCGCGCTTAGGCAGGCGGCGTGCAAGGGGCATCTGGCCGCCTTCAAAGCCGTTCTTCTTGCTGCCGCTGCGGGCTTTCTGGCCCTTATGACCCTTGGCAGAAGTCTTGCCAAGGCCGGAACCGGTGCCTCTACCTACGCGCTTAGGGGCGCTGGTGGAGCCTTCTACGGGTCTCAAATCGTGAAGATTCATTATGTGCACCTCCGAAATTAAACTTCTTCGACCTTAACAAGGTGCTTTACCTTAAAGATCATGCCGCGGATACACTCGTTATCCGGCTTTACGACTACATTATTAGTCTTGTGAAGGCCAAGGGCCTTTACAGTAGCCTGCTGGTCCTTGAGGGCGCCGATGGTGCTCTTTACGAGCGTTATCTTTAAATTAGCCATTTGCAACCTCCTATTAGCCCAAGATTTCTTCTACGGTCTTTCCGCGAAGCTTTGCGATCTCCTCAACGGTACGAAGCTGAGTCAGGCCGTCCATAGTAGCCTTTACGCAGTTGGCGGGATTGTTGGAGCCATAGCTCTTGGTACGGATATCCTTGATGCCTACCATTTCCAGCACCGCACGGGCAGGGCCGCCGGCGATAACGCCAGTACCTTCTTCAGCGGGAAGCATGCGGACATGGCCCTTGCCGAATTTGCCTTCTACTGCGTGAGGAATGCTGGTGCCAACAATTGGTACCTCGATGAGGTGACGCTTTGCGTCCTCGATGCCCTTGCGGACAGCCTCGGGGATTTCAACCGCCTTACCGGTGCCTACGCCAACGTGACCATTGCCATCGCCTACAACTACCAGGGCTGCAAAGCGCATGTTGCGTCCGCCCTTAACGGTCTTTGCTACACGGTTGATGGATACAAGCCTATCCTGCAGTTCCATTGTGGATGCATCTATACGTTTCTGCATATTGTACCTCCTTAGAATTCCAGTCCGGCTTTGCGGGCGCCTTCGGCGACCTGTGCTACACGACCAGTGTAAAGATAACCGCCGCGGTCAAATACGACTTCCTTCACGCCCTTTTCCAGAGCGCGGCGACCTGCGACCTCGCCAACGATGTTAGCGGCTTCCTTCTTGTTCTTACCGGCCAGCTGAGCCTTTACTTCAGCGTCCAGAGTGGAAGCGGAAGCGATAGTGTTGCCGGCTACGTCATCAATTATCTGCACGTAGATGTTGTTGAGGCTGCGATAGACGTTGAGCCTGGGCCTCTCCTGAGTGCCGGAAATATAGCGGCGGGTACGGAAATGGCGGGCCTTACGCACAGAGTTCTTATCGATCTTAGAAATCATGATTTACTCTCCTTCTCTATGCATTACTTACCGGTCTTGCCTTCCTTGCGGCGGACATGTTCACCCTCGTAACGTACACCCTTGCCCTTATAAGGCTCAGGCTCGCGGGTTGCACGGATATCCGCAGCTATCTGACCGACCTGCTGCTTGTTTATGCCGTTTACGACTACCTTGTTGGGGGTGGGAACATCAAAGGTGATGCCTTTGGGCTCCTCGAACTCAACGGGGTGAGAATAGCCCAGGTTGAGAACCAGCTTGTTTCCCTGCTTCTGGGCACGGTAACCGACGCCAACTATCTCAAGAGACTTGGAATAGCCGTGGGTAACGCCTACGACCATGTTGTTGATAAGAGAACGGGACAGGCCGTGAAGGGCTCTGTTCTCCTTCATGTCGTCAGGGCGGGTAACGTGCAGAACGCCGTTATCCATGGAAACATGCATCTTGGGAGAGATCTTCTCGGAAAGTTCGCCCTTGGGGCCCTTTACGACAACGGTGTTATCGTCGCCAACCGTGATTGTCACTCCGCCAGGAATGTTGATCGGAAGTTTTCCGATTCGTGACATTTGTTACACCTCCAGATTATTTTTAATAATGTCATATCCTTCCGCAAGGTTGGTTGCGGAAGGGTATTGGTTTGGTAATTACCAGATATAGCAGAGGACTTCGCCGCCTACGCCCTGCTTGCGGGCTTCGCGGTCGGTCATCACGCCGTGGCTGGTGGAAAGGATAGCTATGCCCATTCCGTTGAGGACCTTGGGTACATTGTCCTTGCGGGCATATACGCGCAGGCCGGGCTTGGATATCCTCTTGAGACCGGTGATGACGCGCTGACGGTTGGGACCGTACTTCAGTGCAATGTTCATGGTCTTCTTGGGACCCTCTTCCTTTATTTCATAGCCCTTGATGTAGCCTTCATCAAGCAGTATCTCGGCGATAGCCTTCTTGATGGTGGAAGCGGGAACGCTTACTTCGTCGTGCTTGGCGGTGTAGGCGTTGCGGATACGGGTCAGCATATCAGCGATGGGATCAGTTATAACCATTCTAATTTCCTCCTTTTCGCCGAGTTACCAGCTTGCCTTGCGGACGCCGGGGATTTCTCCCTTATAGGCCATCTCGCGGAAGCAGATGCGGCAGATGCCATACTTGCGGAGCACGGAGTGGGGACGGCCGCAGATACGGCAGCGGGTATAGGCCCTGGTAGAGAACTTGGGTTCACGGGCCTGCTTGATTTTCATGCTTGTCTTTGCCACTGTGTTGTCCTCCTAAAATTAAGCCTGCATGAAGGGCATGCCCAGGAACTGCAGCAGAGCCCTTGCTTCTTCATCGGTCTTCGCGGTGGTTACGAATACGATATCCATACCGCGGATCTTATCTACGTCATCATAACTGATTTCGGGGAAGATAAGCTGCTCTTTAACGCCCATCGCATAGTTGCCGCGGCCGTCAAAGCTGGTATCCGGGATACCGCGGAAGTCGCGCACGCGGGGGAGTACGATGTTCATGAGCTTATCAGCGAAGTAGTACATACGGTCGCCGCGGAGAGTTACCTTAGCGCCTACGTTCTGACCCTCACGTACCTTGAAGTTTGCAACAGACTTCTTGGCCTTGGTTATGATGGGCTTCTGGCCGGCGATGAGGGCCATCTCTTCCAGAGCGGACTCGATGCCCTTGGGGTTATCCTTATCGGAACCCAAACCCATGTTGAGAACGATCTTCTCCAGCTTGGGTATCTGCATCACGTTGGTATAGCCGAACTTCTCCTTCAGCTGGGGAACTACTTCCTCGTTGTACTTTACGCGGAGGCGGGCAGCCTCGGTAAAGGGGCGGGCTTCCTCAACGGCCTTTTTCTTCTTGGCGGGTGCCTGAGCGGCGGATTCTTTCTTTGCCATTCTCTTTTCCTCCTGCCTTAGTCAATGTTCTTGCCGCACTTCTTGCAGACGCGAACCTTCTTGTCACCTTCGTAAGCGTGGCCTACGCGGGTAGCCTTACCGCACTTGGGGCAGATCAGCATTACGTTGGACTCGTCGATGCTGCCTTCCTTGGAGATGCGGCCGCCCTCTTCGCCCTGCTTGCGGGGCTTTACGTGGGCAGTTATCATGTTTACGTTCTGTACGATTACGCGCTGGTCCTCAGGCATGGCGGCCAGGATCTTGCCCTGCTTGCCCTTGTCCTTACCGGAGATGACCACTACGGTATCGCCCTTCTTGACGTTAAGCTTATTCATTCTTCAGTCCTCCACGATTAGAGTACTTCGGGTGCGAGGGAAACTATCTTCATGTAGTTCTTCTCGCGCAGTTCCCTGGCAACGGGCCCGAAGATACGGGTGCCCTTGGGGTCCTTATCGTCCTTGATGATAACTGCTGCGTTATCGTCAAAGCGAATGTGGGTGCCGTCTGCACGGTGTACACCGGATACGGTGCGCACTACGACTGCCTTGACGACGTCCTTTTTCTTTACGGCACCGCCGGGGGTAGCGGACTTGACGGAGGCCACGATCACATCGCCTATGTTGGCGTTCTTGACCTTGGAGCCACCCAGAACGCGGATGCACATTATTTCCTTTGCGCCGCTGTTATCTGCGACTTTAAGTCTGGTTTGAGGCTGTATCATTGTCTGCTCCTTTCCGGCTTACTTAGCCTTTTCTATGATCTCGACTACGCGCCAGCGCTTATCCTTGCTGATGGGGCGGGTCTCCATAATCTTTACGGTGTCACCTACGCCGCAGGCGTTCTCCTCGTCATGAGCCTTGAACTTGCGGGTGCGGTTTACCATCTTGCCATACAGGGGATGGCGAACCTTGGTCTTTATGGCCACGGTAACGGTCTTATCCATCTTATCGCTGGTCACGATGCCGGTGCGGGTCTTGCGATAACCTCTGATGATTTCCACGATGATATCCTCCTTTCACCCTTACTCGGCTGCCTTGAGCTGACGCTCGCAGAGGAGAGTCTTTATCCTGGCAACGTCCTTCTTGCACTCGCGAACCCTCTGGGGGTTAGTCAGCGAGCCGGTAGCCATCTGGAAGCGGAGGTTGAACAGCTCTTCCTTGAGGGCCTTTTCCTTGGCGGTGAGCTCTTCGGTGGAAAGTTTTCTGAGTTCGTTAGCCTTCATTGCTCTCGCCTCCTACTACTTCTTTCTTTGCTATCTTGCACTTGATGGGGAGCTTGTGCATTGCAAGACGAAGTGCCTCATGGGCGATTTCTTCGCTTACGCCGGCTATTTCGAACATTACGCGGCCGGGCTTTACAACTGCTACCCAATACTCGGGAGCGCCTTTACCGGAGCCCATACGGGTCTCAGCGGGCTTCTTGGTTACGGGCTTGTCGGGGAATATCTTTATCCAGACCTGACCGCCACGCTTGATGTAACGGGTCATAGCCACACGGGCTGCCTCTATCTGGTTGCTGGTGATCCAGGCGGGCTCCATTGCAACGAGGCCATACTCGCCGTAAGTGATCACGTTGCCGCAATGGGCAGCGCCCTTCATGCGGCCGCGGTGTACTCTCCTGCGCTTTACTCTCTTAGGCATCAACATAGTAATCTGCCTCCTTACGCTTTCTTCTGCTTGTTGAGCACTTCGCCCTTATAGATCCAAACCTTTACGCCGATACGGCCGTAAGTGGTGTGTGCCTCGGCAAAGCCGTATTCGATGTCGGCACGCATGGTCTGAAGGGGAATGGAACCATCGTGGTAGCCTTCGCTGCGGGCTATTTCGGCGCCGCCAAGGCGGCCTGCGCACAGCAGCTTGATACCCTTTGCATTTGCCTTCATGGCGCGCTGCATAGCCTGCTTCATCGCGCGGCGGAAGCTTATGCGCTTCTCCAGCTGCTGGGCGATGTTCTCGGCAACGAGCTGAGCGTTAGCGTCAGGGTTGCGGACCTCCATGATGTTTACGTTTACGGGCTTGCCGATCAGGGCGGATACATCTGCCTTGATGGCGTCCACGCCTACGCCGCCTTTGCCGATAAGCATGCCGGGGCGGGCAGTGTGAATGCTTACAGTGACCTTGTTTGCCGCGCGCTCGATGTCGATCTTGGCAACGCCAGCGGCATAATGGACCTTCTTGAGGTGGTCCCTGATCTTCTTATCCTCGACGAGGTAATCGGAGAAATCCTTCTTGGACGCATACCAGCGGGTATTCCAGTCCTTGATTACGCCAACGCGGAAACCGTTCGGATTAACTTTCTGTCCCATGATTTACCTCCTACTTCATCTGGTCCAGGATTATGGTTATGTGGCTGGTGCGCTTGCGAATGCGAGTCGCCCTGCCCTGTGCCCTGGGCCTGAAGCGCTTCAGGGTAGGGCCCTGATTTGCGAATACTTCCGCCACATAAAGGTTGTCGGCGGAAAGGCCGAGGTTGTTCTCCGCATTTGCTATAGCGGAGTTCAGGAGCTTCAGCACGGGCTCGGATGCAGCCTTGGGGGTGTACATCAGGATGCCCTTTGCTTCGTTTACGCTCTTACCGCGGATCAGGTCGATAACGGCCTTGACCTTGCGGGAGGAGATTCTTACATAGCGGGCTATTGCATGGGGACGCTTGTCGGCGTTTGCCTTGCGGGCCGCGCTCTTTTCTCTTGACCTGGTTGCCATTCTACGCTTCCTCCTTATTATTTTCCGCCGGTGGACTTCTCGGAGCCCCTGTGGCCGCGGAAGGTGCGGGTGGGTGCGAACTCACCCAGCTTGTGACCGACCATTTCTTCGGTTACATATACGGGAACGTGCTTCCTGCCATCATGGACGGCGATAGTGTGACCTACGAAGTCCGGGAAGATGGTAGATGCGCGGGACCATGTCTTGACGACGGATTTCTTGCCGCTTTCGTTCATAGCCTGTACACGGTTGAACAGACGCTCTTCAACGTAAGGGCCTTTCTTTACTGACCTGCTCATACTTATCTCCTTTCGCTACTATTTGCCGTTTCTGCGGCGTACGATGAACTTATCGTTTACGTTCTTGGTCTTACGGGTCTTATAACCAAGAGCGGGCTTGCCCCAAGGGGTTACAGGGCCGGGACGGCCCACGGGGGACTTACCCTCACCACCGCCATGGGGATGGTCGCAGGGGTTCATGACAGAACCGCGAACGGTGGGACGGAAACCCATGTGACGGGTGCGGCCGGCCTTACCGAGCATGATGTTGGCATGGTCGATGTTGCCTACCTGACCGATAGTAGCCTTGGCGTTCATGGGAACCAGACGAACCTCGCCGCTGGGAAGACGTACCTGAGCGTACTTGCCTTCCTTGGCCATGAGCTGCGCGGCGTTGCCGGCGGAGCGAACCAGCTGGGCGCCCTTGCCGGGCTTTATCTCGATGCAGTGGATCATGGTGCCTACGGGGATGTTCTTTATCTCAAGAGCGTTGCCGACCTTGATATCAGCGTTCTCGCCGGAGACGATGGTGTCGCCAACGTTCAGGCCCAGAGGAGCGATGATGTAGCGCTTCTCGCCGTCCGCGTAATGCAGCAGGGCGATGTTGGCGGAACGGTTGGGGTCGTACTCGATGGTAGCAACCTTTGCGGGTACGCCGTCCTTATTGCGCTTGAAGTCGATTATGCGATACTTGCGCTTTGCGCCGCCGCCGCGATGACGAACGGTGATACGGCCATGGTTATTGCGGCCGCCGCTGGACTTCAGATCCTCAAGCAGGGACCTTTCCGGAGTGGTGCAGGTGATCTCATCGTAAGCGGAGACCGTCATGCCGCGCTGGCCGGGGGTTGTGGGTTTAATCTTCCTGATAGCCATTGGTGTTCCTCCTTACTGGGCGATGCTGTCGAAGAACTCGATTCCCTTGGAATCCTTCTTCAGCTTCACGTAAGCCTTCTTGGTGGCGGGGCGGCGGCCCTGATGCAGGCCCTGCCTCTTCATCTTGCCGAGGTTGTTGACGGTGTTCACGCTGTCAACCTGTACGCCGAATATCTCTTCGATAGCGGACTTGACCTCAGTCTTGGTAGCCCTCTTGTCAACGATAAAGGCGTAGGTCTTGTTTGCCATATTGTCGTAGCTCTTCTCGGTGAGTACGGGCCTGATGATGATGTCGTGTGCGAACTTCATTATACGTACACCTCCTCGATTTTGGCTACCGCATCCTTAGTAAGGATAAGGGTCTTGTACTTCAGGATCTCGTAGACGTTAAGGGTGCCTACCAGAGTAGTCTTTACGTTGGGGATATTGCTGGTGGCGCGCTCTACGATCTCGTCCTTCTCGGGCAGCACTACCAGGGCGTTGTCAGCCTTGATGTTTGCCAGCACCTTGACCATCTCCTTGGTTTTGGGAGCCGTGATATCAAGGGCATCGAAAACTACGATAGCGTTATCGTTTACCTTGCTGGAGAGGGCGCTCTTCATGGCGACGCGCTTTACCTTCTTGTTTACGCTTACACGATAATCCCTGGGCTTGGGGGCAAACACGGTGCCGCCGTGAGTCCACTGGGGAGAGCGGGTTGAACCCTGACGGGCACGGCCGGTGCCCTTCTGCCTCCAGGGCTTGATGCCGCCGCCGCTGACCTCTGCGCGGGTCAATGCGGACTGGGTTCCCTGACGCTGGTTGGCCAGGTAAGCGGTTACTACGGTGTGGAGCACTGCTTCGTTTACTTCGTGGCCGAAGATCTCTTCGCTGAGCTTCACCTTGCCGATCTCTTCGCCGGCAATATTGTACAATGCAACATTAGGCATTTAGTGCTTCCTCCTTTACTTAACGGTCTCGCGGACGGTTACGAGGCTGCCCTTGGCGCCGGGTATAGCACCCTTGACGAGGAGCAGGTTACGGTCTGCGTCGACGCGCACAACTTCGAGGTTCTGAACAGTTACGCGCTCGCTGCCCATATGGCCGGGCAGGTGCTTGGTCTTGAATACCTCACCGGGGTAGGTGCAGGCGCCCATGGAGCCGGGAACACGGTAGGAATGGGAACCGTGAGTCTTGCGGCCGCGGCCCTGATTCCAGCGCTTGATGTTGCCCTCAAAGCCCTTGCCCTTGCTGGTGGCGGTAACGTCTACATGGTCGCCGTTCGCGAAGATGTCAGCCTTGATGACCTGGCCTACTTCATAAGCAGCGGTATCATCGAACTTGAACTCGCGGGTGTAACGGTGTGCCTCAACGCCGGCCTTCTTGAAGTGGCCCAGCATGGGCTTGGTGCAGAGCTTTTCGCGGATGGGCTTGAAGGCTACCTGAACTGCTTCATAACCATCGTGCTCAACGCTCTTTTTCTGAACTACGGGGCAGGGACCGGCAAGAACTACGGTCACGGGGATCATGGTGCCGTCTTCCCTGAACATCTGGGTCATGCCCAGCTTAGTGCCCAAAATAGCTTTCTTCATCTTTCTTACACCTCCGTGGCTTAGAGCTTGATCTCGATGTCCACACCGGCGGGAAGATCGAGCTTCATCAGCGCGTCCACGGTCTTGGCAGAGGGCTGAAGTATGTCGATCAGGCGCTTGTGGGTTCTCATCTCGAACTGCTCGCGGCTGTCCTTATACTTGTGGGGAGAACGGAGAATGGTTACTATCTCCTTCTCGGTTGGAAGGGGGATGGGGCCGGAAACGCATGCGCCGGTCCTCTTGGCCGTTTCCACGATCTTACTGGCGCTCTGGTCGATAAGATTGTGTTCGTAGGCCTTCAGCTTGATACGAATCTTCTGATTTGCCATGTTATTTTCCTCCTTTTAGTATGCGGGCTGTACACGCGGCCGAGCGTTTCTTTTCTAAAATGCTTCAGCCGGGCACATAGGCCCGTTGCCCGTATCGTGGGCGCCCTGCGGAAATTACCCGGATGGCATAACCGGCAACCTCCCGCAAAGGCATGACGCTGGTTATTTCGTTGGCGCGCACGAGTACACAGGAGCCCGGACGCGCAACGTACATATAATAGCGCATCCGGGCCCGCAATGCAAGGCTTTTTTATAAAAAATCCCGAATTTTCTCAAAATATATTATCGTGCCCACGCCGCCGGGTGTTTCATCGGCGGCCTCAGCGCGGTCTGCCGCCGCAAAACCGGCATTTTACACCTCATAGGCGCTGAAGGCGAACCTTTCGTAGTCCTTCAATTCCAGCGTCTTGTCCCCGTCCTCGGCGTAGTAGGTGAATACTATCGCCCGAAGGTCGGGGTCGTATCTCTGAGATATCTGCCCTGCGCCGTCAAGCTCTTCCTCCGATACTATATCCTCGTATTTGTCCAGCTCCCCTTCCTCTACCCTGCCGTCGCGGAAGCGGAACACATATACCCGTTCCACCCCGTCCGCCATATACGTGCAGTTGCAGATCAGTTCTTCTATTCCGTCGCCGTCAAGGTCATCCCGGTAGTCGCCGTCTGCGGCGGATTCAAAGCCGAAGCCCTCCCCCGCCTTGAGGATGCCGCCATTTGCGTATATATAATATGTACGCTCGGATCCCATGGGGTAGCTCAGCTCAAAGCAGAAGGCCGGGAAGCCAAACAGGTCGTCTATCTCGTACACTTCCGCGCTTATGCCGTCTCCTGCTCCGGCGGTATACTCCATAAGCTCTTCTTCGTTTCCTCCCGCTGAGGCCTTAAGCCTATATATGAGGCCGCCGTCCCCGTCCGTATCCTCCGTCAGCGTGGCGGTATATCCCGTCCCCTCGACCATCTGCGTTTTTGATACCTGCGCCGCGGCATCCGGCGCGGCTTCCGGCGTGACCTCCGGTGTGGAGGCAGTCTGCTGCTCCGCACCGCCCTCTATGATGATCGGCACTATGGCTTCCCCCTCCTTTGCGCAGGCGGAAAGCGCCATCCCTATCGCAAGAGCCGCAGCGGCGGCTATAATGTACTTCTTCATATTTCTTCTCCTTTCTCCATTGGCAGCACAAAGCTGAACACTGCGCCGCCTTCGCGGGCGTTTTCGACCGTCATGGCGCCGCCGTGGGCCCTCACTATGGAGGCGCACAGCGATAGGCCGATGCCCATGCCGCGGTCTTTATCTCCGGGCCTGTCCGATTCCACGTGTCCATCCATAAGCCACAGCATACGCCCCACGTCAACTCCCCTGCCCCGGTCGCTTACCGTAAACACCGCCCCGCCGTCCTCTTGCTCCGCCTTTACGGTTATGGGCTCGTCGCTGCCGCTGTGATAAATGGCGTTTTCTATGAGATTTATTATCACCTGCTCTATCAGCATTGAATCCATCGGAACCTCAAACGGCTCCGCGGAAGCTATGACGTCGATTTTTTGCTCCGGGAACCTGCGGCGTACCTGCGACACCGCATGAGCCACTATATCCTCCGCCATGTCCGGCACCTTCTGTATCCCGCCACCGCTCCCGTTCATTTTGGTTACGGAGAGCAGGTTTTCCACCATCCTCACGAGCCACTCGGAATTATCACATATATCGCTGAGCAGCGCGCTGCGGTTTTTTTCATTGATATTCTCCCAGCCGGACAGCAGCAGGCTGCTCGAGCCCGATATGGAGGTGAGCGGCGTCCTGAGGTCGTGGGATATGGCCCGCAGCAGGTTGCTCCGCAGCTTTACCTTGTCCCTCTCCGTCCGCGCCCTTTCCCTCTCGCGGTAGCCGGTGACGAGGGTGCTGGTGATTATCGAGGTTATGAGCATTATAAAGAAGGTCAGCGGATACCCCGTCAGGGAAAAATTAAAGGCCCAGTACGGCATGGTAAAGAAGTAGTTCACGCCTATGACGCTTATAAGCGAGGCGAGGACGCCGTAAAAGTACCCCGGCGTAATGCAGGACACCACCACCACCGCAAGAGCGTATATCATGGAAACGTTGTTGTTCTGTATGAAAAACTCATGCAGCACAAAGCTGAGCGCCGTAGCCGCCAGCATTATAAGCAGAGTTTCCACCATTGGCTTCCAACCCAGCCGGAAAGCCAATATTCTCTTTTTTATCCTTGCAGCATTTTCCTTCATAGCACGATTATACCACATACCGCCGCAAAAAAGTATAGTAGGCTTTTTCAGCTGCCCCAATGATGCCGGTTTTCCCCGCCGTGAAAAGAACCCGCATATTTAAGTCCTTTGTTTGCTAAGTATTCGTCAAGAATTTTTATTATTTTTTAGCGTTCCTTAACGTTTCTTAACGCCCGATGAACGATTTCTACATTTAACTATGTATAAAATGTATGTATAATATTCTTAATCGTATATTAACGGAGGTCTGCTGTATGAAGAATCTTCCCATCGTACTGGTGGTGGAGGATGACAAGGCCATCGTCCACCTCCTGTCTACCATATTAGACGCAAATGATTACCGCGTCGTGCAGGTAAGCACTGGCAGGGAAGCCCTTTCAACGATATCCTCGCACTGCCCCGACGTGGTGCTGCTGGATCTCGGCCTGCCCGATATGGACGGCGTGGATATAATCAAAAACGTCCGCCAGTGGTCGCAGGTGCCGATAATCGTGCTTTCCGCCCGCAACCGCGAGCGGGACAAGGTTGAGGCATTGGATCTGGGCGCGGACGACTACGTTACAAAGCCCTTCGGCACGGCGGAGCTTCTGGCCCGCATACGCATAGCCCTGCGCCACGTAAGCAACGGCACGCCGGATACGCCCACCGGCAAGGCGCAAAACGGCCGCCTTACCATCGACTATGACAAGCGCCGCATATACCTGGACGATCAGGAGGTACATCTCACCCAGGTAGAGTATAAGATAGTCATGCTCACCATGCTGCACATAGGCAAGGTATTGACCTATGACTTCATAATTCGCTGCGTATGGGGCGCACGGCCTACCGTAAACAACCAGATACTGCGCGTGAATATGGCTAATATTCGCCGCAAGCTGGAGGCAAACCCCGCAGACCCGCAATTTATAATAACAGAGACCGGCGTAGGCTACCGCATGATAGACCATGCCGAAGAAAATGTATAAAGGAGACAGTCCATGCCAGAGATCACACCGTTTATAAACCTTTGCTCCTATGTTTCAATGTTCTCCCTCGCCATGATGCTGCTTATGATATTCCTGTTCAAGTTCTATAAGATCCAGGGCAAGGATTATCGCGTCCCCGGCTTCTTCCTTATAGTTTTTTCCGTGCTCTTCGCTGCGGGCGTAATACTCATCGGCATATTATACCGCTGATAATACCAAAAAAGCCTTCCTTCGCGGGGAGGCTTTTTTTAAGCCTCAAAACAAATAAGGAGCCGGAATTTTCCGGCTCCCTTTGCTTTAAGGCAGCTTATGCCTTCTGCTTCTCAGGGAAGTGCTCCGCGCTGTACTCCTTGGCCAGCTTGATGACCACGGGGGACAGAAGCAGCAGGCCGATCAGGTTGGGGATAGCCATGCAGGCGTTAAGGGTATCGGAAATGTCCCATGCAAGGCTCAGATCCATGACAGCGCCCATGACTACTACGATGCAGAAGAGGATCTGATAGGGCTTTATGACCTTGGAGCCAAACAGATACTCCGCGCAGCGGGTGCCGTAAAGACCCCAGCTCAGTATGGTAGAGCCTGCGAAGAGGGAGAGGCCTATAGCGACGACCACGGAGGCATACTTGCCGTAGGTCATGGCGAAGGCCGCGTTGGTCAGCTCCACACCGGCGGGCTGGCCGTACTCGATGGGAGTGCCGCTCATAAGTATGACCAGAGAGGTCATGGTGCAGATAACGGTGGTGTCGGCAAATACCTCAAAGATGCCGTAGAGGCCCTGCTGTATGGGGCCCGGAGTCTCCGCAGCGGCGTGGGCCATAGGCGCGGAGCCAAGGCCGGCCTCGTTGGAGAATACGCCGCGGGATACGCCGCGCTTCATGGCCTCGATGATGCCGATGCCCAGCGCGCCGCCCACTATCGCAGAGGGGTTAAACGCGCCCACCACGATCTGACGGATGATTTCGGGGAAGTTGCCGATGTGGATAAAGATAAGCACGAGGGAGGATACGATGTAGATGATTGCCATTACGGGGACCAGCTTCTCGGTGACCTCGCCTATGCGCTTGATGCCGCCGATGTAGGTAACGAAGCATACGATAGCCATTATGATACCGGCTATCAGAGCGATGGTGCCTTCCTTACCGACGGTAGCGGGAGCAATGGTGGTAACAGCGGAAGTGACAGAGGAAGCGATGGAGTTCATCTGGGAGATGTTGCCGATGCCGAAGGCGCAAATGCCGCCCAGCACAGCGAACACGCCGCCCAGCCATGCCCACTTCTTGCCAAGGCCGTTCCTGATGTAGTACATGGGGCCGCCTACCCAGTCGCCGTTATCGTTCTTTTCACGATACTTGATGGCGAGGGTGACCTCGGAGAACTTGGTTGCCATGCCCAAGAGAGCGGAAATTTCCATCCAGAACACCGCGCCGGGGCCGCCGAGGGCGATAGCGCCGGTAACGCCTACGATGTTACCTGTGCCTACCGTTGCGGCGAGGGCCGTGGTGACCGCTTGCATAGGGGTTATGGCGCCCTTCTGGGCTTCTACCTTCTGGCTTTTGTCGAGCACCTTTCCGATGGTATTCTTCATTGCATAGCCGAAGTGCCTGAACTGGAAGAAGTTCAGCTTGACGGTCATGTAGATGCCGGTGCCGACGATGAGGATCAGCATGGGGATGCCCCACACAATACCGTTCACGGTACTGTTGATGGCCATAATTTTGTCCATTAAAGTCACAGATGATACCTCCAATTATAAAAGATTCTCCCAAGCGTTTAATGACAGGTTTTGCAAGATAGGAAAGAACGTATTTCGCTTGGTTGAGATAATTATAATCACTTCCCCTCTGATTGCACAATATATGTCAGCTTTTCTGAACACGTTCTTAACGGCTGTGGCTGTATCCTTTACGGGTTGTGTATCTCGAGGACCGGAATCGTTAAAAATTCCCCATTTATTGATATTTTTCCACCAAATTGATGGCCTTTACGGCGCTTTTATCCTTCGCCCCCGCTATAATTCTTCTTCAATTCTGCTTTAATCCTTTATACAAAATATACTCCCTTGAATCCATTTCAGAACCCGCGTTTTTTAGTTTAAAATATATCAAATATTGTATTTCCTGCATCACCGTATACACTTATACAATAAAAACGGCGGAACGGTTTTCCGTTCCGCCGAAATTACTTAATAAGCTTCCGCTTTTCTTTAGTACATGCCGCCCATGCCGCCCATGTCTCCGCCGGGAGCGGGCGCCGCGGGGGGTGTGGGTATATCGCATACCAGGCTCTCGGTAGTAAGAACCATAGCAGCGATGGAGGCCGCGTTCTGGAGCGCACTGCGAGTGACCTTGGTAGGATCGATAATGCCCTTATCTTCCATTACGCAGTATTCGTCGTTGCGTGCATCATAGCCGTAGCCGGTTTTGCCGGAGCGCTTGATGTTCTCGACTATCACGGAGCCCTCAAGGCCCGCGTTTGCGGCGATCTGACGTACAGGCTCCTCCAGAGCGCGGACGACGATCTTCACGCCGGTACGCTTGTCGCCTTCGTACTCGCCTTCAAGCTTCTTTACCTTGTCGATGACGTTCACAAGAGCTACGCCGCCGCCGGGGACGATGCCCTCCTCGACCGCTGCGCGGGTGGCGTTCAGGGCATCCTCTATGCGGAGCTTTATCTCCTTCATCTCAACCTCGGTAGCCGCGCCTACCGCGATGACGGCAACGCCGCCAGCCAGCTTGGCCAGACGCTCCTGCAGCTTTTCCTTATCGTAATCGGAGGTGGTCTCCTCTATCTGAGCCTTGATGGAGCTTATGCGGGCGCGTATCTCGGAGGGATCGCCTGCGCCCTCGACGATGGTGGTGTTCTCCTTGTCGACCTTGACCTGACGTGCGCGGCCCAGCATATCGATGGTGGCCTCCTTGAGAGTCATACCCAGCTCCTCGCTGATGACCTGGCCGCCGGTGAGGATGGCGATATCCTGCAGCATTGCCTTGCGCCTGTCGCCAAAGCCGGGGGCCTTTACGGCTACGCAGGTGAAGGTGCCGCGGAGCTTATTGACTACCAGAGTAGCCAGCGCTTCGCCCTCTACGTCCTCCGCGATGATGAGCAGCTTTGCGCCCTGCTGAACAACGCTCTCGAGAACGGGCAGAATGTCCTGAATGTTGGATATCTTCTTATCGGTAATGAGGATATAGGGGTTGTCGAGTATGGCTTCCATCTTGTCGGTATCAGTTACCATATATGCGGAGGCATAGCCCCGGTCAAACTGCATACCTTCTACGATGTTCAGCTCGGTCTTCATGGTCTTGGACTCTTCAACGGTGATTACGCCGTCATTGCCCACCTTTTCCATAGCTTCGCTGATCAGCGCGCCAACCTTTTCATCGCCCGCGGAAATGGAGGCGACCTGTGCGATAGCCTGCTTGGAGCCTACGGGCTTGGATATTTCCTTGAGAGCGTTTACGGCCTCATCGACCGCCGCCTCGATGCCCTTCTTTACCTCCATGGGGTTTGCGCCCGCGGCTACGTTCTTCATGCCCTCGCGAATTATCGCCTGGGCAAGGAGGGTAGCGGTGGTGGTGCCATCGCCCGCAACGTCGTTGGTCTTAATGGAAACTTCCTTTACGAGCTGTGCGCCCATATTCTCGAAGGGATCCTCCAGCTCGATCTCCTTGGCGATAGTCACGCCGTCGTTGGTGATGAGGGGGGCGCCGTACTTCTTGTCGAGCACTACATTACGGCCTTTGGGGCCGAGGGTTATCTTGACGGTATCGGCAAGGGCGTTCATTCCGGCTTCCAGAGCCCTGCGTGCCTCTTCTCCGTATTTAAGCTGCTTTGCCATAGTGTTTTTCTCCTTTTACTCTGAATTTGATATTATTCAACAACTGCAAGTATGTCGTTCTGGCGTACTATCTTATATTCCTCGCCGTCCAGCTTTACCTCGGTGCCGGCATAGTTGGAGATGACGACCTTATCGCCTACCTCAACATACATGGTCACTTCCTTGCCGTCCACTACGCCGCCGGGGCCTACCGCCACGACTTCGGATACGACGGGCTTTTCCTTTGCGCTGCCGGTAAGAATGATGCCGCTCTTGGTGGTCTCTTCCGCCTCGGTGCTCTTAAGTACCACGCGGTCAAGTAAGGGTTTGAGTTTCATAATTATAATTGCCTCCTATATGATGTTATGTTGTGCTTCTTTTCTTATTGTTAGCACTCATTGTCGTTGAGTGCTAACTGACAATCCATAATATAATACATGCCGGATCGTATTTCAATAGTATCCCATGCTTTTTCACATTTAATCCTCATTTTGTCTTTTTGCCTTTCCCGGCACCCTTACTGATGATATACTTATCTAAAAAATCACGGGGGAACGGTATATGGCTGAATGGACAAAATGGGATAAGCGCTTCATGGAGCTTGCGGCCACCATAGGCACATGGTCCAGCTGCTATCAGGAGAACCGCCACATAGGCGCTGTCATAGTCAGGAACAAACGAATCATCACCACCGGCTACAACGGTGCGCCCGCCGGGATAAAAAGCTGCTTCGAAAAGGGCGAATGCATGAGGCGCCGCTTAGGCATACCCTCCGGCACGCGGCATGAGCTGTGCTACGCCATACACGCCGAGCAAAACGCCATAATACAGGCTGCGAAGCTTGGCATATCAATAGAAGGGGCGACCATGTACTGCACCCACCAGCCCTGCGTCATCTGTGCCAAGATGATAGTAAACAGCGGCATATCAAGGGTGGTATACGGAGAGGGCTACCCGGATGAGTTTTCCTTGGAAATATTCAAGGAGGCAGGGGTGGAGCTGATGAAATTCGACCAATAATATTTCAGGCAGTAAAGGCCAGCGGAAACGCCGGCTCAGTCTGTCAAAAAACCCCAGGGTTGATAAGGGGCCGCAGCCCCTTATGTTTAATCCGGCTCTGACGACATGTGCGTCAGAACGGATGAAAACCCAGAGGTTTTCGTACTTTGCGGATTTTGCCGCCCGGGAGCGAATGCGAGAGGCAAAACCCGTAAAACTCAAAAAAGTGGCATTCAGCCACTTTTTTTGACACTCTGGGCCAGCGGAAACGCCGGCTTTTTTTATTTGCCTGTATTGACAAGCGGGGCGGTATATCGTACCATATATTTGTCCCGCATGAGACAAATATATCTGTTGGAGCTGACCATGACCGATATTAAAATTAGCGCCGCCGACCTCAAGGCCATACGCAGCTGTCCTCTGTTTAACGGAATGGACGATGGGGAGCTTGCGAAGCTGCTCTCCTTTGAGGGCTGCTCCATACGTGATTTTTCCGCCGGAAAAATGCTGCCTGCCGACTGTATGCTCGTTGTGCTTTCCGGCAGCGTAACAATAGAAAAGCTGGCCTCGGACGGCAGATATCTGCTCATGCGCGATGCAAGGCCTTCCGAAGCCCTAAACGTATCCCGGGCATTTGCAGCTGAAGAAAACATAAGCAGGCTCATCGCAGGAAAAAACTGCCGCGTGCTCTTCATGGACGGCAGCTTCGTTACCGCAGCTCTGAAACGGGGAGGCAGCTTTGCAGTCAACTTTGCGGAATTCCTGGTGGGGCGGGTGCTGTTCCTCAATAAAAAAATAGCTTCCCTCGCCGGATATTCCGCCAGCAGCAGGCTGACGATGTATATTGAGGACAACGCCTCTATGCGGGACGGCGTGATGCAGCTCACTCTCCCCTGTAGCCTTACCGACTTCGCGGAGCTGCTTGGCGTAGGCCGCGCCTCCCTTTATAGAACCCTGGATGCCATGGAAGCGGAAGGAAAAATCACCCGCCGCGGACGGAATATCATAATAAGAAAATAAGAATAAAAACAAATTTATACATACTTAAAACCATCAAAAAGGAGAAACACTTATGAAAAAGCTCACCGCACTGATGATGTCCCTGCTCATGCTGCTGCTCTGCGCCGCCTGCACCCCAAAGGAGCAGCTCACAGTAAACGTTGCCGCAATGAAGGGCCCCACCGGCATAGGCATGGCCCAGCTCAGTTCCCTTGCGGAGGAGGGCAAGACCGAGTACAATTATTCCATAACCTACGCGGGCAGCCCCGATGAAGTCACAGGCGGCCTGATATCCGGCGAGCTGGACATAGCCGCCGTGCCCGTAAATCTGGGCGCAGTACTCTTCAACAAAACTGAAGGTCAGATACTCACCGCGGCCGTCAATACCCTGGGCGTGCTGTACGTAGTGGAAAATGGTAACAGCGTACAATCCATAGCCGATCTCGCAGGCAGGAAAATATTGGCTGCCGGACAGGGCAGCACCCCCGAATATATATTAAACTATATTCTGGATAAAAACGGCTTGACCGGCTCTGTGGAAGTTGAATATGCCGCCGAGCACGCGGAAGCTGTGACCAAACTGGCCTCAGGCGAAGCAGATATAATAGTAGTGCCTGAGCCCTTTGTGACCACAGCCCTCAGCAAGGCGGAGGGCGCCCGCATCGCGCTGGATCTCACCGCCGAGTGGGAAAAGGTATCCGACGCCCAGCTTGTGCAGGGCTGTCTGGTGGTGCGCAAGGCCTTTGCCGATGAGCACCCCGAGGCGCTCAAGGCATTTCTCAAGGAATACGCCGCCTCCGCGAAGTACGCTGTCGATTCCCCCTCAGACGCCGGCGCGCTGGTGGAAAAGTACGGCATAATGGCAAGCGCGGCTCTTGCCGAAAAGGCCATACCCAACTGCAACATAGTCTGCATAACCGGCGAGGAGATGCAGGTCATGGTGAGCGGGATGCTGAAGGTCCTGTTTGACGCCAACCCCAAGTCCGTAGGCGGCAAGCTGCCCGGGGACGATATGTTCTATCTCGGATAATACCTGATCCTCAAGGAGATACATGAAGGACTTACTGAAGCGCTCCGCCGTAGCCGCCGCATGGCTGGCGCTCTGGCAAATACTGTATCTTACGCTGGGGAGGGCAATAATACTGCCCTCTCCTCTTTCGGTTGCCCGGCGCATGGCGGAGCTTATAATAACGCTGCCCTTCTGGCGGGATATCGCCGCATCTCTTATACGCATACTCATAGGCTACCTTTCGGCCCTCGTAACAGGCGTAGCCATTGGCATACTTACCGCCAAGTCAAAGGTAATGGACGCATTCCTTTCCCCCATTTCCAGAATAGTCCGGGCCACCCCTGTGGCCTCGTTTATAATGCTGCTGTTCCTGTTTCTCACCAAGGAACACATACCCATTGTAACGTCCTTTCTGATGGTCATGCCGGTGGTGTGGTCCAACGTATACGAGGGCATAACCGGAACCGACGTAAAGCTTCTGGAAATGGCGAGGGTATTCAGGCTGAGCTTTTCGGATACTCTTCGCCACGTATACCTGCCCGGCATAATGCCCTTTTTCATGGCGGCGGCCAAGGCGGGCATGGGCCTCGCGTGGAAGGCGGGGATAGCCGCAGAGGTGCTGGCCTCCCCCTCCCTCAGCATAGGCACAGAGCTTTATAACGCAAAAATATACCTTGAGACGGTAGACCTTTTCGCATGGACCGCCGTGATAATACTTATAAGCATCACCCTTGAGCGGCTGTTTGTAAGGCTTTTGAGGAGGATATATGATACGCCTTGATCACGTTTACAAGGGCTTTAACGGCAATGCGGTGCTGGATGATATATCCCTCGCCCTGCCTGAAAAGGGCTTCTGCGCCATAACCGGCCGCTCAGGCCGGGGCAAGACTACCCTGCTGTATCTCATAGCGGGGCTTTATAAGCCCGACCGGGGCAGCATACAAAGGAACGGCGAAACGATCAGCATGGTATTTCAGGAGGACAGGCTGCTGCCCTGGGAGACCGCGGCGCAGAACGCCGCCATAGCCTCCACCCGGGAAATTGCGGCTAAGCTTCTTACCGAGCTTGGCCTTGGCGCCGAGCTGGACAAATATCCTAAGGAGCTTTCCGGCGGAATGCAGCGCAGGGTATCCATCGCCCGGGCGTTGGCCGCCAAAGCAGACGTATACATAATGGACGAGCCGTTTAAAGGCCTTGACCCCGAAACGCGCTCCGCCGTATTCGGCGTAATACGCCGCCGCACCGAGGACGCTCTGCTCATCATGGTGACTCACGACCCCACAGACGCCGAGTGTGCCGATATGCGCATCGACCTATAAGATAAGGCCCTGAAGAGGGCCTGTTTATTTGCGGTAAAGCTCGTTCAGCTCCGCCGCAGGGCGCGGCCTTACGGCTATGCGCGGCGACGGAAGGGCATAATCAAAATTGTTATTGTATCTGGGGTCGCCTCTGATGAGCGTATCCCTCACTGTATCGTAGTATCGCATCCTGTCCTGCCCGTCGGCATCCGCGACTTTCTGTATCCTGCCGTGATACTTCATTACGACGTTTGGCGCGTATATGAGGCTGTAGCCCCTCCTGTCCAGCCGCGTGCAGTACTCGGTATCAAAGCCCGTCTCGTTGAAGCTTTCGTCAAAGCAGCCCGCGTTAAAGAATAAGTCCATCGGGGTCATCATGCACACCCACAACAGGGCTGATACGGTGCGCAGTGTGCCTGTAAAGCGAAGCTTTTGCCCGCTTTCCCGGTCGTCCGGCGTCCCTGCGTATGGGCTGCCCTGCCAGCCCCCTATGCCTATTGTTATGCCGGTATATACCAGCCTTCCGTCCTGGCCGATAAGTTTGGGGCCTACCCCTCCGCAGCCGCGGCGCTCTGACTGAGACAGCATGTCGTACAGCCAGCTTATGCCCAGCGCCTCCACATTGCTGTCCATGAAAAGGCAGTTTTCCCGGTCAGCCTCCTTTGCTGCGGCGTTGAGCAACGCCGGCATTGGCATGCCTTTGCCGCAAAACACCTTCGCCGCGCCGTTGCGCCGGAGTATGTCGTAGTATTTCAGCGTCTGTCCGTCGGTGCTGCCCCCATCGGCAATTATTATTTCAACCTGCTTCTGCCCTCTGAGCGAACCGTCCATGCTGTTGAGCAGCCTCATAAGGGGAATATGTGAGTTTTTGTTGTATATCACGATTGCAGCGCTGGGTCTCCTTATTATAGCCTCTACTCTGAAGCTTCCCCTCCATTCCCCGGGAAATACCCTGATATCGTCATTTTTTTTAAGGTGGTTTTCCAGTACCTGCCGCCCCTTAGGACCTATATCCCTCCTGTCGTGCGCCGTGTACAGCACCTGCTGTATATGGCAGGCGCTGCTGCACCTGTCTGCCAGCCTCAGATTATAGGCGTATCTGTCGCAGCCCGTATCCCCCGTCATTCCTCCGGAAGCTTCAAACAGCGCCCTGCTCGCCATAACGCCGCGGCCCAGCATATCGAAGCTATACTGTGTCACCCTGTCCATGCATGGCTTGAACAGCGGATCGCACCTTTGCCCCTCCTCCAGCCTGTCTTCGTCGCAAAATATCAAATCATTGCCCTCGGTATTTTTTGCGAAGGTATACAGCGCGTCCGGGCGGAGAATATCGCCCGGCCACATATACATGATAAAGTCGAACTCGTCCGTCTTAGGGCTTTTGGAGATTATCCACCGGCTGTAGGTCTGTTCCTTTACGGAGTCCTCGGTGAGCCGTCTCAGTTTATCCCCGTCCTCTCCCGCTATGGCTACGGCTATCACGGGCATTCCGGAAAAATCCTCCCTTCGCTGTGCCGCAAGCTGCTCCTCCGTAGGGGAATTCTCAATGACATACTCATCGTATCTTTCGTCGACGCGACAGACGCCCCCGGGCTTTTGACCCAGGAGCGTCTTTGCAAAGTCGAATATGCTGTTTTTGTTGTTATCGCTCCTGCTCATATGAGGAGTCTGCCCAATTACTTGAGTCCTAATTCCTTCGCCACGTCAAGATTCTTGTATGCGTACTGCCAGGGGTCGTCGTAATCGGGCGCGTCGGCATGCTGTATGCCTCGGCACGCACCCATGACGCACTTCATCATAGACTGGGCGTAGTCCCGGTACAGGTCGTTTCTGCAGTAAGCCCTGCAGTTGGCCTTGACCTCCATTTCCCGGCGTTCGTTGCGTATGCCAAGATTGTGCTCGCGCTTGACCGCGCCTATCTCCCGGGCCACGTCCATGCGCCGCTCAAAGAGCTCTATAAGCTGACGGTCTATCTCGTCTATCTGGCCGCGGAGCTCGGCTATCTTCTCCTCATGGGGTTCCATAGGCTAATCTCCTTATATCTTTTCCGGCTCTTCCACCGGCTCGTCTGCCAAAGTGACGGATTTTATCACCATATCTATCTTGGGCCTGTCCCTAAAGTCTGTGGGAACAGAGGCGATTTCGTCCACTATGTCCATTCCCTCAACCACCCTGCCGAATGCCGCGTACTGGCCGTCAAGGTGGGGCGCGTCCTGGTGCATTATGAAGAACTGGGAACCTGCGCTGTCCGGCCGCATAGAGCGCGCCATGGATATGACACCCCTCTTGTGCTTCAGGGGGTTCTTGAAGCCGTTAGATGCAAACTCGCCCTTTATACTGTAGCCCGGGCCGCCCATGCCTGTGCCGTCGGGGCAGCCGCCCTGTATCATAAAGCCGGGTATGACTCTGTGGAATATCAGGCCATTATAGAAACCCTTGTCCGCAAGGCTTACGAAGTTTTTTACTGTGTTAGGCGCGGCCTGCCTGTCCATCTCCAGCTTTATCTTACCTCCGCCTTCCATTTCGATTATTACCATTATAATATTCTCCTTTTGCTTTTTTGTATTATATCACAGGCTTAAAGCCTCATCAATGCAGCATCGTCATGGCCAGCGCGCCGTAAAGGTTGAACATCATTCCCGCAGCCATAATAAACGCCGAAATCCCCCCCGGTTCTTCTTTTTTCAGCAGCAGATACATAAGGGCCATGGGCAGCATGTCCACCGTATACCTTGCGCCGAACTGCCAGCCGCCCAGCGTCTTATGGGCGCATAGCAGCAGCAGCTCCGCGAGTATGGCAATCACTATACATAACCGCACCCCATCAAGCTTTTTCTCGCATACGTCCTTTGCCACCCCGGCGAACCATATGAGAAACATCGGATTGGCAATGTAGAACATAAACCCGTCGAATAAGGGGTATTCAAGCGTCAGGCCGGCCTTCAGCGTCACCGGGCGAAGCAATAGATTATAAAGATTGGGAAGTATATAGCTCAGGCTGAACTGTCCCTTTTCGCTCTCCGTGAATTCAGGAAGATAGTTGTGGCCGAATTCCAGTACATTGCCGAAACGGGCATAGTTATACAGCATATAGCATAGGGCTATGAACGCAGGTATTATGAGAGACCGTATCTGGCCACGTATTCTGTCCGCCCTCGGCCTGTCTTTATCCATCATGTAAAAATACGCCATAAGGGGCAGAAACATACAGGCCGAAAACGGCCTGCACCCAACCGCAAGGGCGGCCATGGAATACGCCGCCACCCGCATTTTTTGCTGTGCGAAATAAACGCAGGCTGTCAGTAGCAGCATATTCAGCCCCTGAGCAAGGAACCATACCCCGCCCGAGGTGCTCATCCAGAGCATGTTGCTTCCCCATACATAGGCTATGGCGAAGAACACGGCCCTATCCTGCTTCATGCCCGCCTTTTTTAATATCTTATAGGCGATCATGGCGGTAAATATGCCATAAAGCGCGGATACCAGATTGCTGGGCGTCCTCTCGCCGAAAAGCAGCACGAATGGCAGCATCACAACGCTGGGCAGAGGCGGGAAGGAAAGGTAATATTTGCCGTTGTAAACCGCAAGCTCCAGCCATTCGTAATTCTTCCCCATATCCAGCCTTCCGGAAAGCCAGGACATGGCCTGAAGGGAATAGCTGTCCCAGCAGTTATAGGAAAGCAGTGTGCCGCCAAAAAGCATATGTATAAATATATAGCCCAGCAGCATCAAAGCCGGTATGCAGAGCATACCGGCATCGATGCTTCCGAGTTTTTTAAGCAATTCTTTCATAGACCTATGATACTCTCAAAGCCTCAAATTATCAAGCTCTGCGTCCTCCCCGCCCGCAGCACAGGCCCTCCGTCATCACTGCGAGGAACTCCGTTATTGTGGGCATGCAGCATACATCGTACGCGCCAAACAGCTCTTTGAGCTTGTCGTTGCCCGTATCCCACGTGCGCTGTATGGCAAAGCGTATACAGCGCTCCATGGCCGCCCGCTTTATGCCGAATTTTTCCTCCACCAGCCGGTACATTTCCCCAGCCGAGCTGTACAGTCTCTCCGGCTCCATTCCCGTCTTTTCCAGTATGCACAGCACATAGGCATAGCCTTTGTATTTTGGGTGCATACCTACCGCCCTCAGCATATTCGCCGCGCTTCTCTTCTCATACATATTATTCTTCCCCCGATGATTTATATAATTTTGAAATGACAGCGGGTATAAATGAAAGACCTGATTCATTTTGATGTTGTACTTCTACTGTACTTTGCTGCAATATTCCGGTCAATGTATTCGACAAAAGGCAAAAGTTTATTATATAAAAGTGCCATCCAGGATATAAGCTATTATCATATACCGAATATCATTCATGCGGTTTTCTCATACTAACCATTAGAAAGTAGGTTAAGCATATCTTTCTATGTACCTTGCATTAATCCCTTCACGGCGGTATAATTGATACAATAAAACAGAGAAATGGTTTTCCTGCTATTCGTCTGTTCGCATTTATTTTTTTCATTTCCAATCTTCATTTTAGATGGGCGGACTGCAAATTTCAGCTGTTTTTTAGGTTACTGTAGCGTAATAGTTTAAGCAATAACTTTATTATGCTTTTAGGCGGTGTTAATTTTCAGTTAATATGCCGCTTTGAAAGCGAAATCATTATCACTTATATTTTTTGAAAGAGGGGAAATCTATGGAACAGAAACAACAGTGGGGCAGCCGCTTCGGCTATCTAATGGTAGCCGCCGGCGCGTCCATCGGTCTCGGCAACATATGGAAGTTTCCTTATCTGGCCTATCGTGGAGGAGGAGGCGTATTCCTTGTAGTGTATCTTCTTGTGGTGCTTGCTCTGGCCAAGCCCATGGTGGAGATGGAAACGGCCATAGGCCGCCACAGCGGCCTTGACACCGTCACAGCCTTCGAGTGCATCAATCCCAGGTGGGGCTTCGTGGGCTGGATAGGCAACCTCTGCACGATAATGATAAATTTCTACTACGTAGTAGTAGGCGGATGGGTGCTTCGCTACCTCTGCCAGTTCATATTCGTGGGCAACTTCGGCGGCGATCCCAGTGCCTTCTTTAAGGGCTTCACCTCTGATCCCGTGCAGCCCATCATCTGGTCAATGATACTGCTGGTATTCGTATCTGCCATGCTTCTCTTCGGCATTACCACCAAGGTTGAAAGGCTTGCCAAGTTCATAATGCCTGCACTGATACTCATGCTCATCATCTGCGGCGTGTACGCCTGCACCATAACAGACGGCGCGGCGGGAGGACTCAAGTATTATCTGCTGCCCGATTTCAGCAAGTTTACCGTCAAGGTGTTCGCAGACGCCGTAACGCAGGTGCTGTTCTCGGTGGGCATAGGCTGGAGCCTTTTCATAACCCTCGGTGCAAACATACCTAAAAAGAACAACCTGAAGAGCGACGCTCTGTTTGTGAGCTTTGCCGATACCTTTGCCGCCGTTCTCGCGGGCTTCGTCATCATCCCCTCCGCCTTCGGCGCAGGCATAGACGTTCAGAAAGGCCCGGCCCTCGTATTCGAGGTTATGTCCGGCATATTCCTCAACCTGCCCGGCGGGCGCATAATAGGCAGCTGCTTCTTCCTTGCGCTGATATTTGCGGTCATCTCTTCCCTGTTCAGCTTCTTCGAGACAAATATCCGCACCGCCGAAGTAAAGCTAAAGATGGGCCGCAAAAAGGCCACATTGATAATCGCCATCATAATCGGCATCGCCAACATATTCGTATCGCTGGGCTTCGGCCCCATGAAGGGCTTCCAGATACCCTGGCTTTATTACGGCAGCACCGAATTCTACGGACTGTATGACTGGCTGGACTGCTTCAGCGGCTATGTGCTCATGCCTCTCGGCTGCATACTGGTCTGCCTCTTCGTTTCCAAAATATGGGGCTGGAAGAAATACGAAGCCGAGCTTACCCAGGACGGGCGCGACGGCGGCATAACCCTTTGGAACAAGATAAGCGCCTATGTTATAATCCCGCTGTTCATGGTAATCGTAATACTCAACGTATTCGGGTTCATAAAGTAAAAACAAGATATAAAAAGAGGGGGCGCCACGGTCGTGACGCCCCCTGAGTCTGTCGAAAAAGTGGCTGAATGCCACTTTTTCGAGTTTTTTTCATCCGGTGCTTGCGCCTATGGCGCGGCCCCATTCCGCTCCCCGCTGTCGGGATAGGTGGTTTATGCGGTATGAAGCGGGCTGCACAATATATGCAGCCCGGCATCCCCGGCAATGGGGGAATATAATTTACCATCCCCCTTTTCCGGGGGCATTAGCTTATTTTGCCGCTTACAGCTTGTGTACATACAGCGCCCGTATGGCGTTGAGCACGGCAAGGACCATTACGCCCACATCGGCGAATATTGCCGCCCACATGTTGGCTATGCCCAGCGCGCCAAGTATCAGGCAGAGCGCCTTTACGCCAAGGGCAAACGCTATATTCTGGTAGACTATGCCGATGCATTTTCTGGATATCTTTATGGCCTTGGATATCTTCATGGGGTCGTCGTCCATAAGGACTATGTCGGCGGCCTCTATGGCGGCGTCTGAACCCATAGCGCCCATGGCTATGCCTATATCCGCCCGGGAGAGTACCGGGGCGTCGTTTATGCCGTCCCCCACGAAGGCCAGCTTGCCTTTCCTGCCGGTTTCGGCCAGCAGCTTTTCTACCTCTGCTACCTTATCTGCCGGCAGCAGGTCGCTGCGGTACTGGTCTACCCCAAGCTTTTTGGCCATGTACTCCGCAACGCGGCCAATATCGCCCGTGAGCATCACGGTCTTTTTCACGCCTATCTTCTTCAGCTCGGCTATGGCCGCCCTGGAGGTGGGCTTTTCAACGTCGGATATAACCACGTGGCCGGCGTACTTGCCGTCTATGGCGATGTGTATTATGGTGCCTGAGCTGTGGCAGTCCATGTAATCTACGCCCATGCGCTTCATGAGCTTGCCGTTGCCCGCGGCCACCTCTGCGCCGTCCACCCTTGCGATGACGCCGCTGCCGCTTATCTCCTGTATGCCGGTGACCCGGTCGCGCTCTATTTCCCTGCCGTAGGCCCTTTGCAGGCTCTTGCTGATGGGGTGGGAGGAGGCACACTCCGCAAGCGCCGCCAGCTCTATGAGCTTTTCCTCCGGGATAGTGTTGTGGTGTATCCCGCTCACCTCGAACACGCCCCGGGTGAGCGTGCCGGTCTTGTCGAATACCACTATGCTGGTCTGGGACAGGGCCTCAAGGTAGTTGGAACCCTTTATCAGCACCCCCTCCTTGCTGGCACCGCCCAATCCGGCGAAGAAGCTCAGCGGAATGCTTATCACCAGCGCGCAGGGGCAGCTGATTACCAGGAAGGTCAATGCCCGGTATACCCATATTTCCCAGCCGCCCGGCATGCCCATCATGAGGTTTATAACGGGGGGCAGTATGGCGAGGGCCAATGCGCTGCAGCATACGGCAGGGGTATAAGCCCGGGCGAACCTGGATATGAAGTTCTCGGAGCGGGATTTATGTGAGCTGGAATTCTCCATAAGCTCCAGTATTTTGGATACGGTGGATTCGCCGAAGGCCTTGGTGGTGCGAACCTTCAGCACGCCGGTTAGGTTGATGCAGCCGCTTATTATATCGTCCCCCGCCTTTACGTCCCGCGGGCGGCTCTCGCCGGTGAGGGCCGCGGTATCGAGGGAGGAGGCGCCCTCTATGACCTCGCCGTCAATTGGCACCTTTTCGCCGGGCTGCACTACTATCACGCTGCCGGCAGGGATCTGGTCCGGATCTACCTGCTCAAGCTTGCCGTCCCTTTCGATATTGGCGTAGTCGGGACGGATATCCATCAATGCCGCGATGTTCCTGCGGCTCTTGCCCACGGCGTAGCTCTGGAACAGCTCTCCTATCTGGTAGAACAGCATTACGGATACCGCCTCGGCAAAGTCGCCGGTTTTCTCGTATATGGCCAGAGCTATGGCGCCTACGGTGGCTACGGCCATGAGGAAGTTTTCATCGAAGACCTGATGGTTGATTATGCCCCGGAAGGCCTTGCGCAGTATATCGTAGCCTATGGTTATATAGCTTGCGGCGTAGAGCGCGACCCCTGCCCAGCCGCCTATTTTGAACAGCTTCACCGCCCCAAGCAGCAGGGCTGCCATAGCTATGCGGACGAGCATCTTTTTCTGTTTTTTAGTCATGTTATCCATGATAAGCTCCCTCTTTGGGCGTTAAATATATATCTCGCAGTCCTCTTCGACCCGCTTGCAGGCGCACACGACCTCCTTCATTACAGCCTTTTCATCGCTGCCCTCCACGAATTCCACTGTCATCCTCTGGGTCATGAAGTTCACCACCGCGCTCTTTACGCCCTCGGTCCTGTTGGCGGCCTCCTCCATAAGGTTGGCGCAGTTGGCGCAGTCTACCTCGATGCCGTATGTCTTCTTCATGGCGTTCGGTCTCCTTTCAAAATCAGCTATCGGTCAACAATTAAGTAATTGTTTAATCGTTATGACTGAAGTATAATATCTTAAGGGCTTAAAGTCAACACGGCCGCAGGCGGGACTTCCTTTTGGGCGAAATGTCCTGCCGAACGGAGCAGAATGAAAAGGGGAGGTATGAAGGCATGCAGAGGCTTCCGCACCGTCATCGTGACGGCAACATTGAGCATATCGGGGAATGTCTTCAGCGGGTGGAAAATTTCCAGACGGTAGCCGAGCTGTTCCGCCAGCTTTCGGATGGCAGCAGGATACGCATATTCTGGCTTTTGTGCCACTGCGAGGAGTGCGTGCTGAACATTTCCGCGCTCATGGATATGTCCAGCCCTGCGGTATCCCACCACCTGAAGCAGCTCAGGACCAGCGGCCTGATAGTCAGCCGCAGAGAGGGCAAGGAGGTATGCTATAGGGCGGCGGATACGGAGCAGGCGAGGCTGCTGCACATTATGATAGAGCGCACCATGGAGATAGCCTGCCCGGAGGAGGATGCGGCGGAAGCAGCGGCGCCCCGTTCCCTGAACCCGGACGAAAAAGCCGGGCAGGACTACGGCGGCTACCCCCTGGAGCAGATAGAGACCATACGCCGGGTACACGACCTGCTTACCGAGGATCTTTCCAGCAGGATCACCATCGAGGAGCTTTCCAAGCGGTTCCTCATGAACCCATCTACCATGAAGGAGCTTTTCAGGGCGGTATACGGAAGCTCAATAGCCGCCCACATAAAGGAACACCGTATGGAAAGGGCGGCGGAATTATTAAAGGATACCGACCAAAGCATGGCGGAAATAGCCAATGGGGTGGGCTACGGGAGCCAGAGCAAATTCGCCGCCCAATTCCGAAAGGCCTACGGACTGCCGCCTACGGAATACAGAAGGCTCATAAGAAAATAAAAAAGAAGCGGCGTTGAGCCGCTTCCTGCTTAAATCAATTACTTTCCGATATATTCGCAGCCCATGTACTTTACCAGCGCATCGGGTACCTTCACGGTGCCGTCGGGCTGCTGGTAATTCTCCAGTATGGCGGCGACGGTGCGGCCTACCGCCACCCCAGAGCCGTTGAGGGTATGCACAAGCTCCGGCTTGGCGCCCTTTTCCCGGCGGAAGCGTATCTGGGCGCGGCGCGCCTGGAAGTCCTCAAAGTTGGAGCAGGAGCTTATCTCCACATACCTGCCGTAGCTGGGCATCCATACCTCTATGTCGTAGGTCTTGGCGCTGGAGAAGCCCAGATCGCCTGTGGAGAGCACTACTACATGATAGGGCAGGCCGAGGCCCTGCAGCACCTTCTCGGCGTCCCGGGTCAGGGACTCCAGCTCGTCATAGCTGTCCTCGGGCTTTGTGAACTTAACAAGCTCCACCTTGTTGAACTGATGCTGGCGGATAAGGCCCCGGGTATCCCGGCCTGCGGAGCCGGCTTCGCTGCGGAAGCAGGCGCTGTATGCGCAATACTTGATGGGCAGCGTATCGCCGTCCACTATCTCCCCCCGCAGCATGTTGGTGACGGGAACCTCGGCGGTAGGGATAAGGAAGTAATCGGTATTGGCTACCTTGAAGGCGTCCTCCTCGAATTTGGGAAGCTGGCCGGTGCCGGTCATGGAAGCCCGGTTTACCATATAGGGAGGAAATATCTCGGTATAGCCGTTCTGCGTATGGGTATCCAGATAGTAGTTTATTATGGCGCGCTCCAGGCGGGAGCCCAGGCCCCTGTATACCGTGAAGCGGGCGCCGGTGATCTTTCCTGCGGTGGCAAAGTCCAGTATGCCCAAGTCCTCGCCGATGTCCCAATGCGCCTTGGGCTCGAAGTCGAACTTCGTGGGCTCTGACCAGCGGCGCACCTCCACGTTGGCCTTGTCGTCCGCCCCTTCGGGCACGGACTCGTGAGGTATATTCGGCACGCTCATGAGCATGGACTGGAGCTCCTCGTCCATCTTTGCTATCTGGTCGTCCAGCTCCTTTACCCTTGCGCCCAGCTCCTTCATTTCGGCCATCAGGGCGGTAGTGTCTTCGCCCGCCTTCTTCATGGCGGGGACTTTGGCGGAGCCCTCGTTGCGCTTTGCCTTGAGCTGCTCCACCTCCTGCATTACTTCCCGGCGCTTTGCGTCCAGCTCCAAAAGGGCGGTGACGTCCGCGCCCTTATTGCGGCGCTTGCGCATGGCTTCCACCAGCGCCTCGGGATTCTGACGAATGCGTTTTATATCCAGCATTTTTCTTTCCTCCTAAAAGATATGCCTTCGCATAAATGGCATAACGCCATTTATGCGAGTTTTTTTCGGTTTTTGCCTCTCGCTGCGCTCGGCCTTACATACGTTCCGGCGCCTGAAGGCCCACGAGGTAAAGGCCCTTCTTTATGGTGATCCTCGCGGCGTCCGTAAGGGCCAATCGGGCGGCGGATACGCCCGCATCCTCCGTGATTATCTGGTTGCAGAAATAGAATTTGTTGAAGGCCGTGCAGACCTCCATCGTGGCGCGGGAGACGATATAAGGCTCGTTCTTTTCCGCCGCCGCCAGCACCGCCGCCGGGAAGGCCGCTATGGCCTTGGCGAGAGATGCCGTGGCGTCGTCGGAGAAGCAGGAGGCGTCCATGGCGTTGACGTCATAGACCCCCGCCTTGCGCAGCACCGAGCAGCAGCGGGCGTGGGTGTACTGGGCGTAAGGGCCGGTTTCGCCGTCAAAGTTCAGGACCTTATTCCATGAGAAGGTTACGTCCTTTATGCGGCTGTTGTACAGCATGCTCCACACCACCGCGCCGACGCCCACTGCCGCCGCCACCTCGTCCTTATCGGGAAGGTCGGGGCTCTTTTCCTCGATTATTTTGCCGGTCTTTTCCACCGCCGCGTCCAGCACGTCCTCAAGGTATACCACGTTGCCGTGGCGGGTGGAGAGGGTGCCCTCCTCCATGGATACCATGCCGAAGTTGACGTGCTCGCAGTCCTTTACCCAGCCGCAGCCCATCAGCTCCAGCACCTTGAAGAACTGCTTAAAGTGCAGGTTCTGCTGGTAGGCCACAACGTAGAGGGACTTTACGAAGTCATAGGTCTTTTTGCGGTATATGGCCGCCGCAAGGTCCCTTGTGGCGTAAAGCGTCGCCCCGTCGGAGCGGAGTATTATGCAGGGGGGCATATCGTATGCGGAAAGGTCAACCAATGTCGCGCCCTTGTCCACCGTGAGCAGCCCCTTCTGGCGCAGCTCGTCTATGACCGCGCCCATCTTGTCCTCATAGAAGCTTTCGCCCGCATAGCTGTCGAAGCGTACCCCCAGCCGGTCGTATACCTTGCCGACCTCCTTGAGGGTAAGATCCTTGAACTGCTGCCAGAGGGTAACGGCCTCCTTGTCGCCGCTTTCGATCTTTTTGAACCAAGCCCGGGCCTCGTCGTTCATCTCGGGGTGGGCCTCCGCCTCCTCGTGGAAGCGGACATACAGCTTCACCAGCTCACGCACGGTGCATTGGGGCACCGGCTTGTCCCCCCATTTTTTATAGGCCACTATCATCTTGCCGAACTGGGTTCCCCAGTCCCCCAGGTGGTTTATGCCTATGGCGTTGTAGCCCAGTGCCTTGTATATCCTGTAAAGGGAGTTGCCTATTGCGGTGCTGGGCAGATGGCCTATATGGAAGGGCTTGGCGATGTTTATGGAGGAATACTCCACGCAGACGTTCCTGCCGCCGCCAAGGTCGCTGTCGCCGTAGCTGTCGCCCTGAGCAAGCACCTTGTTGAGCGTATCCCGCACGAAGGCGGTCTTATCCGCGAAGAAGTTGAGGTAGCCCCCCTTGGCCTCCATGGAGGCTATGCCGTCTATGTGGCCTATGCTCCCTGCAAGCTCTGCGGCTATGGCGGGAGGGGCCTTGCGCATGGTCTTTGCCAGGCGGAAGCAGGGGAAGGCGTAGTCGCCCATGGCGGGGTCGGGCGGAGTTTCCAGCCAGTCCTTGAGCTGATCCGCTTCCAGTCCGGTCTGTGCCGCTATTGCGGCGGCAATGCGCAGCTTGTTTTCCATTATGTAAATTCTCCTGTCGCTTTCTTATTCTTCTATGCGCATTATGTCGGCGCCCAGCGCGCGGAGCTTCTGCTCCAGGAACTCGTAGCCCCGGTCGATAAAGTGTATCTGGCTTATGGTGCTCTCGCCCTCGGCGGCAAGGGCGGCTATGACCAGGGCGGCGCCCGCCCTGAGGTCGCTTGCGCAAAGGGGCGCGCCGTAGAGCTTTTCCACTCCCTCCACCGTGGCCGTGCGGGAGCTTATTGAAATGCTGGCTCCCATCTTGGCAAGCTCCGGCACGTGGTTGAAGCGGTTCTCGAATATGTTTTCCATTATGAAGCTGTTGCCCTCCGCCGTGGCCAGAAGCGCCATCATGGGCTGCTGAAGGTCTGTGGGGAAGCCGGGATAGGGCAGCGTCTTTATGTTTACCGCCCGGGGCCGCTTGTCTGCGGATACCCGGATGAAGAAGTCCCGCCCGTCGTCCCCCTCCGTGACGGTCACGCCGCACTCCATGAGCTTGGCGGATATGGCCTCAAGGTGGGTGGGGATGACGTTGTTGATTATCACGTCGCCCCGGGTGGCGGCGGCGGCTATCATAAATGTACCCGCCTCTATCTGGTCGGGTATTACGGCGTAGGTGCAGCCATGGAGCCTGCGCCCGCCCTGTATGCGGATAACGTCGGTGCCCGCGCCCTTTACGTTCGCTCCCATCATGTTGAGGAAGTTGGCCACGTCCACCACATGGGGCTCCTTTGCGGCGTTTGCGATTATGGTCTGCCCCTCGGCGGCCACCGCCGCCAGCATTATGTTTATGGTGGCGCCCACGCTCACCACGTCCAGATATATCTCCGCGCCCCTGAGCCTATCCGCCCTTGCCTTTACGGAGCCGCCCTGTATCACTATATCCGCGCCCAGCGCCCGCATTCCCTTTATGTGCTGGTCTATGGGCCGCTGGCCTATGGCGCAGCCGCCGGGAAGGGCTATCTCCGCCTTCTTATACCGGCCCAGCAGCGCCCCTAAAAGATAGTATGAGGCGCGCATGGAGCTGACCATTTCCCCCGTTACGCTGAAGGTGCTTATGCCGGAGGGGTCTATGCGCATACTGCCGTCCGGCGTGCGGGAAATATCCGCGCCCATGCTGGTGAGTATCTCCTCCACTATGCGCACATCCTCTATCTCGGGCAGGTTTTCCAAGAGGCAGCTTTCGCCTGAGAGTATGACGGCGGGTATTATGGCAAGGGCGGCGTTTTTCGCCCCGCTTATAGTGACCGCGCCTTCAAGGCGTTTTCCGCCGTTTATTCTGTAATACGCCATTTATGCTCCCGAAAAAAATAATTCTTTATCCAACGAGGGGATAATCCCTCTCTAACCTGATAATTATACTATGCCTGCGGTGTTTTTGGCAAGACAAACAGGACGGCAAAAAGGAGCGGCGCAGCCGCTCCTCTTGTCTGTCGAAAAAGTGGCGATCGCCACTTTTTCGAGTTTTTACGGGTTTCGCCTCTCGCATTCGCTCCCGGGCGGCAAAACCCGCAAAGTACGAAAACCTCTGGGTTTTCATCCGTTCTGACGCACATGTCGTCAGAGCCGGATTGAACATAAGGGGCTGCGGCCCCTTATCAACCCCGGAGGCTAATTTTCCTTGATATAGTATCTTGGATTGTAGGCTATGCCGTCAATCCTGAGCTCAAAGTGCAGATGTGCTTCGGTACAGCTGCCTGAGTCGCCGGCCTTGCCTATGCTCTGGCCCTTGGCTACCTTGTCGCCGGGAGCCACGGAGAACTGGCTCAGGTGGGCGTAGCGGGTGACGAACCCTTCGCCGTGGTCTATCTCTATGATGTTGCCGTAGCCGCCCCGATTTATGGCGCAGACCACGGTGCCTCCCTCGCTGGACAGCACCGGGTCTCCGGACTTGGCCCCGTAGTCCAGGCCAAGATGAAGTATGCCGTCCCTTTGTCCGTAGTTTGAAATTATCTCTCCACCGGCTACGGGGGAAGCAAAGCTGAGCGCCTCGGGCTTTCTGCCCTCCTTGCCCTCGTGCCTGCCCGGCTCGCCGCCGCTCTTTTTATCGGTGCCCTGAAGTATTACCGTATCCTGGGGTTCCACCGTAACTGTTTCGCTCTTGCTGCGGCTGGAGCTCTTTTCGCCGTTTATGTATACCGTATGGTTCACGGTGGTTCTGCTGCCCGCCCTGCCTAAGGTGAGGGTAATGCCGGTGCCGGCCACCAGTGTGGGGTCTTTCTCCACCTTTGAGTCGAAGGGCAGCTCCTTTGTTTCGCTGTTCGTCACTGTGGTAATGACCTTCAGAGGACTGCTTGAGGAGGTGAACTTTTCGTATACCTGGTCGTAGCTGGAAATGTCTTCGGGCTTTGCATCGGGCTGGGGCTGCATCTCTACCGCGCCGTAAAGCTCGGTGGTACGGTCGCCGGATTCCGTCACCTTGCCGTCGAAGTAGCTCCTGACTTCCTCCAGCAGCGATTCTGCGGCCTCGGTGCTGGCCAGCACCGCCCTTGTCCTGCCGTCTATGACTATGGCGCAGGGCGTATACTGTTCCGGCGCCATGGCCTGCTCTGTGCCGGGGCTGTTCCCGGCCGTGGCCGCTTCAGCGTCGCATACCCCGTAAGCTTTAGGCTGGGCAAGCTGTTCCCCCACATTGCTTTCGGACAGTATGGAGGCGCCGTTGTAGCATTCCGGCGGCAGAAGCGAGGAACCCTTGGCGATGCCAAAGGCCAGGGCTGTTACCGGCAGCGCAATCAGCAGCAGCGGGAGCAGCCTGTCCCACTTCTTTTTTGGGGTCTCGGTTATCTCGTACAGCCTGCCCGTTTCCTCATCCCATATGTACTTGCCGAAAAAGCCGTCGTCCCCACCGCCGGCGTGCTCCGCCGCCTCTTCAACCGCCTGATCTATCATTTCGGCTTCCACGGGTATTTCCGACTCGTTATTTTCTTCAGTTAAGATGTCTTTTTCTTCTTCCATGGCGGTATTATACCCTATTTCGCCATATACCGCAATCAGGGCAGGGGCACGGTAGCCTCGGTTTTGCCCTTGGGGTATTCCCGGGAATCGTAATAGGGGGAGTAGGTGTAGATGTATATATCGCTGTCCCTGAAGTCCAGTATGCGCATGTACCCGCCTCCGCCGGCCTTGCTGCCCTGGAAGTTGGAGAGAATGGCGTATACCGTCCTGTCCGGATTGCCGTCGCCGTCGTCGTCAAGCTGCACGTTTTTGTAGGAGATATCCCGGCAGTGGCCGCACAGCACCAGAAAAACGTTGGGGTTGGCCTTTACTATCTTTTCGAATATGGCCTTTCCCTGGGTGGTATAGGAAGCGCTTTTTTTAAGGTAGCTGTGGGTGATTATTATGGCGTCCCTGCTGCTGTATTGCCGCAATACTCCGTTTATCCAGTTTACCTCGTCTTCACCGGGTCCCTTGTTGGAGAAGGCAATGCCCATGAATATGTAGTCCCGGCCGTTTGCTGAAAACAGCTCGTAGCGGCTGCCGGTATCGCCGTATTCCTGAGACATGGAGGCGGGGCGGAGGCTGAGCAAGTATTTCAGGAAGTTGGCGTAGTTCATCCTATAGCCTATATCGTGGTTGCCGCATACCGTCAGGAAGGGAATGGAGGCGCTGCTGAGTATGCCCATGGATTCCCTGGCCTGCCGCCACTGGTCCTCGGATCTCCAGCTGCCTACCACGTCGCCGGTATGGAAAACAAAGCGTATATCCAGAGCCTCCCTGTTGTCGGCTATCCACTGGGTCATGCCGTCGAAGATGGGCTTGTAGGCATTGTGATAGTTCTGGGTATCGCTGAGCCATGCTATGGTGAAGGCCTGTGCTTCTGAGAACAAAAGCGCAATGCACAGCACAAATGGGGCCAGTAAGCGTCTTACCCTAAACATCAAAAAAGTCACTCCTTAAAATATATGAGACTTTCGAAAAAGTGGCTGAACGCCACTTTTTCGAGCTTTTACGGGTTTTGCCTCTCGCATTAGCTCCCGGGCGGCAAAACCCGCAAAGTACGAAAACCTCTGGGTTTTCATCCGTTCTGACGCACATGTCGTCAGAGCCGGATTGAATATAAGGGGCTGCGGCCCCTTATCAACCCCGGGATTTTCGACAGACTGGTATATATAAGCGTAATGCAATAAGCTTTATTTGAGCCTGAGCCGGAGGTCGTCTCCCTCCAGCCGCAGCACCATGGTCTCCCGGGGCGCCACGAGGCGGGAAAAGAATCTGTCTCCGTAGCTTGCGAGAATGTCGTCAAGGCTCCTGTTTGTGGCCCAAAGGGTGGCCTTCCTGGCGCTCTGCCGCTCGTTGAGGATGGAGAACAGCGTCTCTCGGGTGACGGAGTTTATCATGGGCTCTGTGCCCAGGTCGTCTATTATCATGAGATCAGGGCCGAGGATGTCCGGACTTTCGCTCCTGCCCCGTATGCTCTCCATAAAGGCGTTGATGAGGTTGTAGGCGGAGGCCTTGTATACGTCGTAGCCCCTGGAGGATACCTCCAAAGCTATGGCGTTTAGCAGGTAGCTCTTGCCGAGGCCTGTGCCGCCCATGAGCAGTATCCCCATAGGGTCGCACTTTGGAAAGGCCATTGCGTACCCCTCGCACAGCTCCTTTGCCTTCAGGGCGATGCGCTTCTGGCGGTCGCACGGGTATATGTCGGAGCGAAACATTGCGAAACTCTGTTGCGTATCGATACCCGATGTGGCGTACATTTCTTCCAGAATGCGGGCTTTCATGCAGGGACAGAGCTTTTTTACCGTATCCCCCACATAACCGGTATCGTTACAGGCTTTACAGCGATAGTGTGGCAACATATGGTCTGGCGGCAAACCGGCCGAAAGAAGCAAATTCAGCTCTTCTTTGTCCAGCTGCTCAACTTTATTGCGAAGCTCAGACGAGTCCTCCCCCCGCATTATCATAAGGCCTGTGTCGAAGGCCAGACGGCGGCGCTGGTCGGCTATTTCCCTGAGCCTCGGTATGGCCGTACATGCGGCCTCCCGGCGCTCCCTGGCCTCCCGCTCCGCCCTTTCGCGGCTCATTCTGTATTCGTATATCAGCTCCGGCGTAGGCTTCATTTTTTGTCCTCCTCGTCCTCCAAGAGGGTTATTCCGATGCTCTTTAGATCCTCGTCGGAGTATTTGCGCTGGCCGTAGTTCATAAAGTAAGAGGATTGCTGCTTTTTGCCGCCCTCTGCGGCGGGCTGCTTTTCCAGCTCCTCTATGGCCTTCCTGGCCTGCTGCAGAGTGGTAACGCCCTTTTCGTGCAGCTGCTCTATGAGCCGGCGGGTCCTGTCGAAGGGGTGGCTGTAGCCTGCTGAGCGTTCAGCTGCCAGCAGCACCGCCTCCGGCTGCATGTGCCAGGATACCGTCCATGTGCTTACCGCTTCCTTTTCCCTGCGCCCCGGCGCGCCCTTTAGCCCGGCGCGGGAATAAATCTCCCGGGCAAGCTCCTCGGTGAGGGCGGCGGACTTAATGGCCTCCTGCACCCCTCCCTCCATGCGCATGCCCTCCAGTATGGCGTTCAGGTATGCGAAGGTGGGCTTATCTGAAGAGGTCATGGCGGGGCAGGCGGAAAGTATCTCGTCCAGCGTCATGCCCCATTCCTCGGTCCATTTCTTATACAGGGCAAGCTCGTCCTCAGTGGCCATGCGTCCCTTGCGCCAGCGGGCAAGTATGGCCTTTGCGCCGCCCTGAAGCTCGGTGTCCAGCTTTATGCGCTGCTCCGCGTCTGCGGCGGTAAGCACCCCTTCTTTGGCCCATTCCCGGGCCATCTTGTCCATGAACTGTATCTTGACGGAGGGCCCCTTCAGCTCCATGCAGCGGCGTACAAGCATTACTGCCGCCGCCTCCTCCAGGCCGAATACCTCTATCCAATCGTATATCTTTGAAAGCTCGCCGGGGGTGAGCACCCGCGCGCCGCATACCTGACGAAGCGCCGAAACGAGCGGGGCGTACTTGCGGGTGCCGCCGGTGACGGGCCCTGCCTGAACGGATAAATATTCAACGCTTAGCGGCTCCTGCTCCACTATGCGCAGCAGGCCCATGTCCTGCCAGTATAAGAAGGCCTCCACCGCCTTGGCGCTGTCGATGCCGAGGGACGCACAGAGGTCGGCGTTTTCCAGCCTCCGGCAGCCGCACTGCATAAGGCCGAAAAGGTATACCTTGCAGTATAGCTCGGGTGCCTTGGGCATGTACTCCAGTATGAAAATGTTCTGCACAGAGGTACAGCCCATCAGGGCCGCACCCTGCTCAAAGCCGCAGCGTATCATTTATGGCGCCTTTCGTGAGTGTATTTTATAAAATCAGTATTTATACAGCATTTCTGCCGGTTAATTCATCTGTATGTGCGTATATGGTATGTTACATTACTTTGCTCTTATCTTGCAGGTGAAATCATTGGTGGTCATCTTATACAGGCATACGGCATCCGCCATACCGGCGGTGAAGGGCGCCTCTATGCCCGCCTGATGCTTCATTATCCTGTTCAGGGCGTATATTTTTTCTTCCGTATACTCTATGAACTCCACATTGCCGGTACCTATGACGCTGGCGAAGGTGTAACCATAGGCGCAGGGGTTCGCGTCTTCAACAAGCTGGCCCCGGCCGTCCAGCTCGAGGCATACCGTGGGGTTCTTTTTTAGTATTTCCAGCTTGCGGCCCTCTTTGGCGCTGTGAAAGTAGAAGGTCAGCGCGCCGTCCGCGTACTCATAGCCGTAGTTCAGCGGCACTATGTAGGGGACGCCGCCGTCTGTCATGGCGAGGCGGCAGACCTTACACTCGGATACAAGCTCCAATATTGCGCATATGTCGGTTATCTCTCTGTCCTTGCGGCGCATTGCCTGTTCCTCCGTATATTTTTATTATACCGGTTTTTCGCTCAAATTCAAAACACAGGGAGCGAGCTGGCTCGCCCCCTGTGGAAAAAAGCATCGTTTTACTTCTTTACGTCGTTATCGTTGAATGGGTCGCCGCACTGGGGGCAGAACTTGGGCGGGTTCTTGGGGTCATTGGGCTCCCAGCCGCACTTGTCGCACTTGTAAAGAGGTGCGGAGTCGGGCTTCTTCGCGCCGCACTCCATGCAGAACTTGCCCTTGTTCACCGCGCCGCAGTTGGTGCAGGTCCAGCCTTCAGCCTTGGGCTGGGGCTTGCCGCACTCCATGCAGAACTTGCCGGTGTTCACCGCGCCGCACTCGCACTTCCAGCCGTTGGCTGCGGGGGCCGCAGGGGCGGGCTGCTGAACGGGCTGCTGGGCGGGCTGCTGATACTGCTGTTGCTGACCCATCTGGAACAGGTTTCCTACGTTGCCGCCCATGCCCTGGGCCATGTTTATGCCGGCGAAGGCCGCGAATGCGCCCGCACCCTCGTTTTTGGCAGCATTCTGCATTGCCGCGCCCTGAGAGCTTGCCAGATATGCAGCCGCCATAGTGGGATCCCTGAGGGCTGCGCTCTGCTGCAATTCTTTGATGCGCTGCTCGTCCTCGTCGCTGGCCTTGATGGAGCTGATGCCAAGTGAGACCATCTCGATGCCGCGCAGGTCGCGCCACTTTGCGGAAAGCTCCTCGTTCAGGCACTGGGCCAGCTCTGTGGTGTGGCCGGGGAGGGAGCTGTACTTTATGCCCATGTCGCTTATGCGGGCGAAGGCGGGCTGCAGTGCGGTCATCATCTCGGAGCGCATCTGGGAGTCTATGCGGTCCCGGGTGTAGCTGTCGGTGACGTTGCTGCATACGTTCTTGTAGAACAGCATGGGGTTGGTTATCTTATAGGAATATTCGCCGAAGCACTTTACGGATACCTCAAGCTCCAGCCCGGCGCCTATGTTGTTGTAGACCACCCGGAAGGGGACCGGGTTGGCGGTGCCGTACTTGTTGCCGATTATCTCCTTGGTGTTGAAGTAATAGATACGCTGGTCCTTCGCCGGGTTAGCGCCGAAGGTGAAGCGCTTCTTCAATATCTCCCAGGTGGACTTGAGGTTGTCGCTAAGGTTGCCGTAGAATATGGAGGGCTCGGTGGAATTGTCCCACACGAATTCTCCCGCCTGCGCAGAGAACTCCACTATGGCGCCCTGCTCTACGATCATCATGCACTGGCCCTCGTTTACGGCGATAATGGAGCCGTTGGTGATGATGTTGTCCTCGCCCTTGGTGTTGGCGTTGCGGCTGCCCGTGCGCTTTACGCCCTTGGTCATCAGGACGTTCTCCGGCATGGAGTCGCAGTAGAAGTATTCGCGCCACTGATCGGCCAGTACGCCGCTCAGCGCGCCTATTCCTGCCTGTAAAAGACCCATGTTGTTATATATCTCCTTTCAGAATGTAGGGAAATGAAATGAGTATCCATATTTAAAGCTATTATATCACATGTCGCCGTTTTGCGCTATTAAGACTTTATAAACCTGAGGTGGCCGCGAAAAAGACAACAGTCCGCAGGACGCGAACATGGAAAAACATGATATAAGCTCTTTACAACGGCAAAATTTGATATATACTATTATTAGATGTCCTTTGAATACGGACACAGAGAAGGTCAATTCCCCGGCAAATCTTATTTTATAAAACAGGAGCGGCAAAAAAATGGAAATGATGGACGCATTGGTAAAAGCGGCACCGGAAAAAGGGCTTGTTCTGACTCAGGTACCAAAGCCTGTGCCCGGCATGGGCGAAGTGCTTATCAAGATCCACAAGACCGCTATATGCGGCACTGACGTACACATCTACAACTGGAACCAGTGGGCGCAGGAGACCATAAAGCCCCCCATGGTCATAGGCCACGAGTACGTGGGCGAGATAGCGGAGCTGGGCCCCGGCGTAACGGCCTACCACGTAGGCCAGATAGTATCCGGCGAAGGCCATATTGTATGCGGCCACTGCCGCAACTGCCGTGCCGGCAACGGTCAGTACTGCCGCCACACAAAGGGTGTGGGCGTGAACCGTGACGGCGCGTTTGCGGAATACCTCTGCATACCAGCAAGCAATGTGGTGCCCATACCAGACGGTATCCCGGAGGACGTGGTATCCTTCTTTGACGCGCTGGGCAATGCCACACATACCGCCCTCATGTTCGACGTGATAGGCGAGGACGTGCTCATCACCGGCGCAGGCCCCATAGGCATGATGGCCACCGCCATCTGCAGGCGCAACGGCGCGCGCAGCGTAGTGGTCACCGACGTGAACGACTACCGGCTGGAGATGGCAAGGAAGATGGGCGCCACAGCCACGGTCAACGTAGCGCACGACAAGCTGGAGAGCATATTCGGGCCCCAGCACATGGTAGAGGGCTTTGACGTAGGCCTGGAGATGAGCGGCAACGTAGCGGCCCTGAACACCATGATAGACAACATGCGCAACGGCGGCAAGATCGCCCTTCTGGGCATACACCCCGGCAACATAGAGATAAACATAAACAAGGTCATCTGGAACAGCCTGACCCTTCAGGGCGTATACGGCCGCAAGATGTACGAGACCTGGTACAAGATGATAACCATGGTGGAGGGCGGCCTTGACATGACTCCCATGATCACCCACCGCTTCAACTATCGCGATTTCGACAAGGGCTTCGAGGCCATGAACAGCGGCAGGAGCGGCAAGGTAGTGCTTGACTGGACAAAGTAAGGGAATCCCGCAATAAAAAAATAACATAGAAAGGAACAGCATATGAAATCCGCACTTAAGCATTACGGCGAGATGCTGGAGAGCATCAGGGAATCCGGCACCTATAAGAACGAACGCATAATCACTACCCCCCAGAAGGCGCGCATAGACACCACCGAGGCGAAGAACGTGCTCAATATGTGCGCGAACAACTACCTTGGCCTTTCCGACAGCAAGGAGCTTATCGAGGCCGCAAAGGCCAGCTATGACAAATGGGGCTTCGGCCTCTCTTCCGTGCGCTTCATCTGCGGCACCCAGGGGCTGCACAAGGAGCTGGAGCATAAGATAGCCAACTTTGTAAAGATGGACGACTGCATACTGTACTCCTCCTGCTTCGACGCAAACGGAGGCCTGTTCGAGACCCTGCTGGGCCCCGAGGACGCCGTGATATCCGACGAGCTGAACCACGCCTCCATAATAGACGGCGTGCGCCTCTGCAAGGCCAAGAGGTATCGCTATAAGAACAACAATATGGAAGACCTTCGCGCCCAGCTTCAGGACGCAAAGGATTCCGGCTGCAAGATAAAGCTCATCGCCACCGACGGCGTGTTCTCCATGGACGGCTACATAGCCAACCTTAAGGGCATATGCGACCTGGCCGACGAGTTTGACGCGCTGGTAATGGTGGACGACAGCCACGCCGTGGGCTTCATGGGCGAGCACGGCCGGGGCACCGCCGAGTATTGCGGAGTTGAGGGCCGGGTGGACATCATCACCGGTACCCTGGGCAAGGCTCTGGGCGGGGCTTCCGGCGGCTACACCGCCGCAAGGCAGGAGATAGTGGACCTGCTCCGCCAGCGCAGCCGTCCATACCTCTTTTCAAATACCGTTGCCCCCGCTATCTGCGCCGCGGCCTGCAAGACCATCGATATGCTGACCGAGAGCACCGCCCTCAGGGACAAGGTACACGAAAATGCCCGCTACTTCCGCGCCGAGATGGAAAAGTGCGGCTTCGACCTGCTGCCCGGCGAGCATCCCATAGTCCCCGTTATGCTCTATGACCCCAAGGTAGCCAACGAGTTCGCCGCCCGAATGCTCAAGAAGGGCGTATACGTGGTAGGCTTCTGCTATCCCGTAGTGCCCAAGGGCAGGGACCGCATACGTACCCAGATCTCCGCCGGCCATACCAAGGAGGATCTTGACTTCGCGGTCAAGTGCTTCAGGGAAGTCAAGGAAGAGATGGGCCTGTAACCTGTAAAAGCAAAGGAAGGAGCGGTTGCTCCTTCTTTTTATTCGAACAGCTTTTTAAGGCTCTCGGAGTAGGGCGGGCGGCATATGCCCTTTTCCGTGATTATGGCGGAGATAAGCGAATTGTCCGTCACATCGAAGGCGGGGTTGTAGCACTTGACATCGGGCAGCGCAACAGGCTCCGCGAAGAATTGGCTCCTTATCTCTTCCCCGTCCCGGAGCTCGATATTTATGTCCTTCCCTGTGGTGCAGCTCATATCTATGGTGGAGGTAGGGCCCAGCACGTAGAAGGGTATGCCGTAGTGCTTTGCAAGTATGGCTACGCCGCTGGTGCCTATTTTGTTTGCTGTGTCGCCGTTGGCGGCTACCCTGTCGCAGCCCACCATGCAGCACTGCACCCAGCCGTTTTTCATGACTATTGACGCCATGCTGTCGCATATAAGGGTGACGTCCACGCCGGCGTTGTACAGCTCAAAGCTCGTAAGCCGGGCGCCCTGCAGGAGGGGCCTGGTCTCGTCCGCGAATACCCTTATGTCCATGCCCCGCTCCCTTGCAAGGAACAGCGGCCCCTGCCCCGTGCCGTAGCGGGAGGTGGCCAGCGGCCCGGCGTTGCAGTGGGTCAGCACCCCGTCCCCATCGTGAAGGAGGGAAAGGCCGTATTCGGATATTTTGCGGCACATCTCCATATCCTCGCTGTGTATGGCAAGGCACTCCCGCTTCAGCGCCGAAAGCACCGCCTCCACAGGCATATCCCGGTGATCCTCAGCGGCGTCCAGCATGCGGTTCAGCGCCCAGCTGAGGTTTACCGCCGTAGGGCGGGAGCCGTTGAGATAGCGGCAGTCCTCCACCCAGTGGTCGTAGAAATCGTCGAAGGAATCGTGGGGAGCCTGAAGGGCCAGGCAGTAGGCGCAGTAGCCCGCGCATATGCCTATTGCCGGAGCGCCGCGCACGCGGAGCATGGCTATCGCCTCGAACATCTCCTCTCTTGTGGTAAGCGCTATGTATTCCAGCCTGTTGGGCAGCAGCGTCTGATCGATTATCACCACCGAGCGCCCGTCGTCGGAAAGCTTTATGTTATCTGTATGAGTGACTTCTTCCAGAGGGGTATCCATGGCAGGGGCTCCTTTCGCGTGTTTACACAAATTATAATACCTACATCCGCCAAACATTGTCAACAGGCTGTGAAGTTGGGCAAAACGGCTTGAATAATCGGCGTGGGCTGGTCTATAATACAAAGTTAGGAAGGGGCTGCCCTTTTCAAATAAGAAAAACTTAGGGAAAGAGATGTAAAAGCAAATGACCAAGGTTGATATTTTTTCCGGCTTTCTGGGCGCTGGCAAGACCACCCTTATAAAGAAGCTCATAGCCGAGGCCTACAAGGGCGAAAGGCTGGTGCTCATAGAGAACGAATTCGGCGAGATAGGCATAGACGGCGGCTTCATGCAGGACGCCGGGATAGAGGTTACCGAGATGAACTCCGGCTGCATCTGCTGCAGCCTGGTAGGCGACTTCGGCAAGGCGCTCAGGAAGGTTGTGGACGAGTACGCCCCCGACCGCATACTTATAGAGCCCTCCGGCGTGGGCAAGCTCAGCGACGTTATACGGGCGGTGCAGAACGTAGGCTCTGACGCCCTGCAGCTCAACAGCTTCACGGCCGTTGTGGATGCAAACAAGTGCAAGATGTACATGAAGAACTTCGGGGAGTTCTTCAACGACCAGGTAGAGCACGCCAACGCAATTATACTCAGCCGCACCGGCGAGATAAGCCCGGATAAGCTGAATACCGATATAGCCCTTCTCCGGGAGCACAACCCGAATGCCTCCCTCATAGTCACCCCCTGGAGCGAGCTGACAGGCGCCCAGATACTGGAGGCCATGGAAAAGCGCAACACCCTTGAGGCAGAGCTTGAGCTTCTCAGGGAGGAGAGCCGGCATGAGCATCACCACCATGACGATGACGACGACGAGCACGAGTGCTGCGGACATCACCATCACGACGATGACGATGAGCACGAGTGCTGCGGGCATCACCATCATGACGGCGATGACGGCGAAGAGCATGAGCATCATCACCATCACGACGGCGGGGAGTGCGACGATCCCGAATGCGAGTGCCATCACCACCATCACCATGCCGATGAGGTGTTTACCAGCTGGGGAGTGGAGACTCCCAAGGCCTTTACCATGGACGAACTCAAGGCAGACCTTGCGGCGCTGGACGATGGGGAGAAGTACGGCGCCGTGCTGCGCGCCAAGGGCATAGTAAAGGGCGAGGGCTGCTGGATACACTTCGACTACGTGCCCGGCGAGAGCAATATACGCACAGGCTCCGCTTCCGTTATGGGCCGCCTCTGCGTCATAGGCTCCAAGCTCAACGAGCATGAGCTTTCCGAGCTGTTCGGCGTCTGATGAAGGGAACGTAAGCGCTTTATGAAGGAGATCCCAGTATACATGTTCACCGGCTTCCTGGAGGGGGGCAAGACCCGCTTTATGCAGGAGACGTTGGAGGACGAAAGGTTCAATTCCGGCGAAAAGACGCTGCTTTTGCAGTGCGAGGAGGGCATTGAGGAGCTGGACCCCTCAAGGTTCCCTGGCGGCGGAAAGAACATACTGATACAGGAGATAGATTCCCCGGAGCAGATAAACGCCGATTACCTGAACGAGCTGGCGAAAAAAGCAAAGGCCGAGCGGGTGCTCATAGAGTACAACGGCATGTGGAACCTGAACGACCTTGCTCAGGCCATGCCGGAAAACTGGATAGTTTATCAGGAATTCATGTTTGCGGATGCCCGGTGCTTCCTCAGCTACAACGCCAACATGAGGAGCCTTATGGTGGACAAGCTGATGACCGCAGAGCTTATAGTGCTCAACCGCGCCACGCCGGACCTTGACAAGATGGAGATACACAAGGTAATCCGCGGCGTGTCCCGCCGTGTGAACATCGCCTACGAGTACCCTGACGGGAGGGTAGAGTACGACGAGATAGAAGACCCCCTGCCCTTCGACGTGAACGCCGACCCCATAGTAATAGAGGACAGCGACTATGCCCTCTGGTACAGGGACATGTCCGAGGAGATGGAAAAGTATTCGGGCAAGACGGTGCGCTTCAAGGCCCTCATAGCCAAAAACGCCAAAATGCCCGACAACATGTTCGTGGCGGGCCGTCACGTCATGACCTGCTGCGTGCAGGACATACAGTACAGCGGCCTCGTATGCAAGTGGCTGGACGCAAACAAGCTGAAGAACCGCACCTGGGGCACGGTGACTGCAAAGATAGAGCTGCGCTTCAGCAAGTTTTACGGGCGCAAGGGCCCGGTACTAAACATAATCTCAGTGGAGCCCGCCGAAAAGCCCGAGCAGGAGGTCGCAACTTTTTATTGATGAAGTATAAAATAAATATCCCACGGCAAAGTGCATCTGCCAATAAACAGAAGACGCGAAAACCAATATAGTTAAAGGCCCAGCTCGGTTCTGTACTGAACTGGGCTTTTATAGCCTAAATTTTTTCTTACTATCACCGACACCCCATCGGGAATAACCGTGACGGATGCGTTTTCGCCCTTCATTTTCCGCGCCATTGCCATAGCATCAGCTATGCTTTCGGCATAGGCCATCTTCATCTCCTCTACCGTTTCCTTAAGCTCTGGGCGTGTTACAAAAATTACCCTGTGCTTTTTAAGTACGCGTACAAGTATCTGGCTCTGCCACTGGTCTGGTATGGTCTTGTCCTGGGGCACGGCCATTATTTCATCGTATAGTTCGGCCGGGGAATTGCAGTTCTTTAGTGTGCTGTAAAAAGCCTCTCCCCCCTTGCCGTCGGCGCACTCTGCGACGATTATTATGATGCCCCCCACGTTTGCCGTAGCTTCCGCAGCGGTAAGGCCCTTTACGCACTGATATATATTACCGTCCAACGGCATACCCCCGTTGGTGGTAACAACTATGTCTGCAGGTATGGCATCCACCGTAAAATATTTCTTCACATAGGCGCACCCCGCTTCATGGGCTGCTATGGGGTCTCCGGCAAATGCGGCAACGGTATGCTTGTTTTCGTCTATGATAGCATTTACTATAAAGGCCAGCCCTGCCATTCTGGCTGCGGCTTTCATGTCCTCATGTATCGGGTTATTCTCCAGCACGCCTGTGGTGGCGCAGGGGTGGTCTATAAAGCTGCTGCAATGATTACCCAGCACAGTAAGCCTGCCGCTTACCCCCGGCAGCACGCTCTTTCGTCCCCCGGAAAAGCCTGCAAAAAAGTGCGGCTCTATAAAGCCCTCGGATACAAGCAGATCGGCTTCCCCAGCTATGCGGTTCACATACAAGGGCGCGCCGGACGGCAGCTGCCCCAGATATACCATGTTTTCCTTATCGTCGCAGTCGTGTACCGCTATCCTCTCTCGGCCAAATATACTGTCGCCCAGCTTGTAGCGAAGCTCGTCGGCGGTGGTTTGCCTGTGCAGGCCAGTGGCCACAAGCAAAGTTATTTCAATATTAGAATTACCTTGCCGCAGTTCAGAGAGCATTACAGGCAGTATGTCCCTGCTTGGCACCGGCCGTGTATGATCGGATATTATGACCGTGCATGTCCTTTTTCCCTTTGATAGCTCAAAAAGCCGCCGGCTGCCTATTGGTTTTTCCATGGCCGAACGAACTATGTCTATTCCTGCCCTGTCCGCCCTGATACCTGCGTAATCGGGGCTCAGAACAGTATGATTTTTGCCTGCATCAAATTCAATATGCCCTTTGCCGTAAGGTAAAAACATGGTATCTCTCCTTATCTGCCGCAGTCCATGAGAAAGCGCACTATGGCCTCCGCCGATGGCGGGCAGCCCATCACCTGCTGCCCGCGCCGTACTTTTCCGCCAGAGGTATATAGCCCACAAGCTCGTTTTCTATGCCTATGAGGCTGCAGCCCCGTATGGCTTAATTCGGCTCTGACGACACAAGGTGAATTGCCCCGCTGGGGCAAGAGAAGGCCCCCTGGGGGGTGTGGGTCAGAACAGATGAAAGCCGAAGGTTTTCGTACTCTGCGTGTTTTGCTGCCCTGTGGTACGCCGCAGCGGGTCAGTTCCGGCCAGTTTCCCGGGGGCGGAACCGCATGTTTTTTACGAGAGGCAAAACCCGTAAAACTCAAAAAAGTGGCGCTCAGCCACTTTTTTGACACTCTGCGGGCGCTCCCTAAGGAGCGCCTTTTGCGTTTATGCCTTTTATCAGACCTTGAAGTTTACGGAGGTATCTCCCTGCTCGTCGATGCCGAACTCGTAGTCCTTACCGGGGAGCACGGCGTTAAGCAGTATGCCCACTATGGCGGCTACGGCAAGGCCGGAGAGGCTTACGCTGCCGATCCTGACGGCGCCCGCCTCGCTGTAAGTGATTCCTATGGCGAGTACCATTATCAGGGCCGCGATGATGACGTTGCGGCTGCTGGTAAAGTCCACCTTATTCTCGACTACGTTGCGAACGCCTACAGCGGAGATCATGCCGTAGAGCACCATGGATACGCCGCCCATGGTGGCCACGGGCATTGCGGAGATCAGTGCCGCAAATTTAGGGCAGAAGCTGAGGAGGACTGCCAGGCCGGCGGCTATGCGGATAACGCGGGGATCATATACCCTGGAGAGGGCCAGCACGCCTGTATTCTCGCCGTAGGTAGTGTTCGCCGGTGCGCCGAAGAGGGCCGCAAGGGAGGTGGCAAGACCGTCGCCCAGAAGGGTGCGGTGCAGGCCGGGGTCGGCAAGGTAGTTGCGCTCCACGGTGGAGCTTATGGCGCAGACGTCGCCGATATGCTCTATCATGGTGGCCAGCGCTATGGGCATTATGGTAATTATGGAGGAGATAATGAGGGAGGTATCCGCATTGCCTATGAGGGAGAATACGGTGTTCTCCATCTTGAAGGGCAGACCCAGCCATGCGGCCTCATGCACCTTGGAAAAGTCCACATCGCCGGCGATCGCGCCCACCACATAGGAGGCTACTACGCCAAGCAGTATGGGAATTATCTTTACCATGCCCTTGCCCCAGATGTTGCAGGCTATAACTACGACGATGGCTACGGCGGCTATGCCCCAATCAGCGGAGCAGCTGTTAATTGCGGTGGCGGAGAGGTTCATGCCTATGCAGATTATGATGGGACCGGTGACTATGGGCGGGAAGAAGCGCATTACCTTCTTTGCGCCATATACCTTAAAGAGGCCGGAAAGTATTGCATACATCAATCCTGCGCAGGCCACGCCAACACAGGCGTAGGGCAGCAGTTCAGGCTCGCCGTTGGGCGCTATCGCCCAATAGCCGCCCAGGAAGGCAAAGGAGGAGCCCAGGAAGGCGGGAACCTTTTTCTTGGTGATCAGGTGAAAGAGCAGAGTGCCGAGGCCCGCGAAGAGCAGTGTTGCGGATACGCTGAGGCCGGTCAGCGCCGGAACCAGAACCGTGGCGCCGAACATGGCGAACATGTGCTGCACGCCCAGCACCAGCATGCGGGGTACTCCAATGGATCTTGCGTCATAAATGGGATCGCTTCCGACTTTTACGTTTGACATGGGTTGTCCTCCTGTAAATCTTTGAATTTTATATTCTCCACCCTGATAAGGGCTTTTTACTCCAGCTCATATATGCTTACCCCCGTCTCCCCATCCTGCTCGGAAAGCCTTACGGCTATCACCTCGCTGAGGGAGGAGGGTATGTTCTTGCCTACGTACGTGGCCTTTATGGGCAGCTCAAGATGCCCCCTGTCGATAAGGGCGCAAAGCTGTATCCTCGCCGGCCTGCCCAGCTCCATCACAGCGTCCATGGCTGCCCTGGCGGTGCGGCCCGTGAATATCACGTCGTCTACAAGTACTACAGTCTTGTCCACTACCGGGAAGGGCACGTTGGTATCCGACACTATGGGGTCTGTTGATACCTTTGAAAGGTCGTCCCGGTACATGGCTATGTCCAGCTCACCTACGGGTATCTCGCTGCCCTCGATATCCGCGATGTTTTTGGCGAGCCTCCTCGCAAGGGGTATGCCCCGGGTCTTTATGCCTATAAGGCACAATCCCTCCGTGCCGTGGTTCTTCTCCACTATCTGATGGGCAAGACGCACCAGCACCCGGTCAACATCCTGCTGTGTCATGAGCCGCGCTTTGAATTTCATGTTCTTCACTCCTTTATCCCCAGGACTGATTTTTCGCAACAAAAAAGCCTTGTCCTTACGCTAAGACAAGGCCTGATAAAGCTATCAGCTTACACTATCAGATTTATATGGAATTTCTTCCCCTCGCAGCCTTGTCAGCGTCTCTGCACTGAACTTAAAAGTCTCACGGTTCGAGTTATAATAACACAGGACGCACGCAAAAGCAAGCTAAAATATCGCCAAGACAAGATTTTTTTTGACAGCCCTGTTAAGTTATAGGCCCGTCGTTTTGTGATTCCTTATTTACCTTCTTTATCACCACTATATACATTATGATGACGAAGGCTATGAATATCAAGGATGACGCCACGGTGTTTATCATGGCGCAGGAATCGTAAAAGCCGTGGAGCAGCACCGCCGCAATGTAGCCCAGCCAGAGGTTTGCCCGCTCTTCCGACTTGTGGCCCCACACCCGGCACTGCTTTGCCCTGCCGTAAAAGGTTCCCATGAACACGCCAAAGCACATGTGGCCGGGAATCGCCAGCAGCGCCCTGGCGGGAGCTACGGAAAGGCCGTAGCCCAGCACATATCCTATGTTCTCAAAGGCGGCAAAGCCGAGCGAAACGAACACGGCGTAAACTATTCCGTCGAAGCGGTAGTTGAAATTTATATCGTTCCACGTCCGCCTCTTCAGCATGGCAAATTTGGCTCCTTCCTCTACCACCGCCACCACCGCGAAGGCAAGGACTAATGTATAGCCTACGGTAGACTGATCCATGAGCGAATTCAGAACCTTCGTACCTATGATCTCCAGTATTATGGAGATGAGTGCCGCTATGACGCCGTATATCAGCAGCGACATCAGCAGCATGGGCGGCTCCTTCTCTACCGTATCCTTGCGGTATATGTACCTCATAAGGTATATGGCGGGGAGCAGTGCCGCCGCGCCGTATACCAGGGCGATTGCGTAAAGGGGTAATGCAAACAGCAGCATATTTGCCTCCTTATAAATGCTTTATCGGATATTTCCGTTATTCGCGTATCTCCCGGGCAGCTATCTTCATGCGCTGCTCCTTGCTGAGTATCCTCTTGCGCATGCGTATGTTCTTCGGAGTGACCTCCACCAATTCGTCGTCCGCTATAAACTCGAGGCACTGCTCAAGGCTGAGTACGCTGTGGGGGGTAAGGCGGAGAGCGTCGTCGCTTCCGGCTGCGCGCATATTGGTAACGTGCTTCTTCTTGCAGACGTTTACGACTATATCCTCATTGCGGGAGCATTCGCCCACTATCTCGCCCATGTATACAGGTACGCCAGGGCCTACGAACATGCGGCCGCGATCCTGAGTGTTAAAGAGGCCGTAGCTGTTGGTCTCGCCGGTCTCGGAGCAGACAAGGCTGCCGTGGGTACGCTCCTCGATATCTCCCTTATAAGGCTCATACTCGTAGAATATGCTGCTCATTACGCCGTTGCCCCGGGTATCGGTCAGCAGCTCGTTGCGGTAGCCCAGGAGGCCTCTGGTGGGTATGTGGAACAGCAACCTTACGCTTGTGCCGTTGGGCTCGGATATCATATCTATCATCTCGGCCTTGCGGCGGCCAAGCTTTTCCATTACCGCGCCCACATAATCCTGCGGCACGTCTATGGTCAGCTCCTCGATGGGCTCAAGGAGGGTGCCGTCCGGAGCCTTATGGTATATCACCTTCGGGCGGGATACGGCAAATTCGTAGTCCTGCCTTCGCATCTGCTCTATCAGTATGGAGAGATGCAGCTCGCCGCGTCCGCTCACCTTGAACATATCCGTGGATTCGGTTTCCTCTACCCTCATGGATACATTGGTCTGTACTTCCTTGAACAGCCTGTCGCGAAGGTTCCGGCTTGTGACGTACTTGCCCTCCTTGCCTGCAAAGGGGCTGTCGTTTACCATGAACATCATGGAAAGGGTTGGCTCGTCTATCTTTACGAAGGGCAGCGGATCGACGTGATCCACATCGCACACCGTCTCGCCTATGGCAAGGTCGGATATGCCGGCCACGGCCACTATCTCGCCTGCGCCCGCTTCCTCTATCTCTACCCTTTTCAGGCCCTCAAACCTGTACAGGCGGGAGATCTTCACCTCCCGGGGATTCTCGGCCGCGCCGCCGCAGAGGACTGCTGTCTGGTTGCGGCGTATCCTGCCGCTCTGTATCCTGCCAACTCCTATGCGGCCTACATAGTCGTCATAGTCCAGCGTGGAGAACAGCACCTGAAGGGGGCCCTCGTCGTCGCCGCCGGGCGCCGGCACGGCGCTTATTATGGTATCGAAAAGGGGCTGCATATCGGTACCCAGATCCTCTGGATCAAGGCCGCTGTAGCCGTCCCTTGCGGAAGCGTACACTACGGGGAAGTCAAGCTGCTCGGCGGAAGCCCCAAGGTCTATGAACAGCTCCATTACCTCGTCCACCACCTCCAACGGGCGTGCGCCGGGACGGTCTACCTTATTTACGACTACTACAGGTATCTTGCCCAGCCCCAGGGCCTTGCGCAGCACAAAACGGGTCTGGGGCATACAGCCCTCGAATGCGTCAACGAGAAGCAGAACGCCGTCTACCATCTGAAGTATGCGCTCCACCTCGCCGCCAAAGTCCGCGTGGCCCGGAGTATCCACTATGTTTATGCGGTAGCCCTTGTAGTTTACCGCTGTGTTCTTGGAAAGTATGGTTATGCCTCTCTCCCGCTCAAGGTCGCCGGAGTCCATGACCCGCTCCTGCACCTGCTCGTTGGCGCGGAATACACCGCTCTGTCTCAAAAGCTGATCCACCAGAGTGGTTTTGCCGTGATCGACGTGAGCGATAATGGCTATATTCCTCAGTTTTTCGTTCTTCATACGCTTGTCCTCTGTATATCAAATAAATTTTTTGCACAATACTGTATTTTAACCCATGGCCCGCAAAAACACAATAAGTATCAATCAAAAAAGGCGATTGTCATAGGGTTTTTTTGGTGATATAATGTCCCTGAACAAAAGAATATGCTCCGCTGGGGGTGCTGGACGGTTTCCGTCCGGCTGAGATTAACCTTTGAACCTGTCTGGGTAATGCCTGCGTAGGGAAGCGGTGAGTTGATAATGACCGGGCCTCACTTTACGGCCCGTGCTCCTTTCATATCTCCGCGGCCGTATGGCTGTGCGGAGATGTTTTTTTGCCAACAGCAAAAAACGAAAGGAGTTTTATTATCTATGAAATTCGTGCTGTTTCAAAAGCTGGCCGGCCTTCAGGGCGGCGGGCTCGTCATGTTCCTTCTCTCCATTATCGCCGTGGCGGCGCTGCTCATTGGCATAATCCGCTACAAAAAGACCTCCCACCCCGCCCCCAAAAACCGCACCCGTGCCCTGGTATACGGCGCGCTCTGCGTGGCGCTGTCCTTCATGCTCAGCTACATAAAGCTGTTTTCACTGCCCATGGGCGGCTCCCTTACCCTTTGCAGCATGCTGCCCATCGCGGCCTATGCCTGCGCCTTCGGCCCGCTTTACGGCTTTGTCGCGGGTCTCGCCTTCGGTATGCTTCAGCTCATTCAGGATTTCTACGTTATACACTGGGCACAGCTGCTCCTGGACTACTTCTTCGCCTTTGCCTGCTACGGCATAGCCGCCTACTTCCCCAATAAGCTTACCCTGGGCATAGCTGTAGCTGGCCTTTGCCGCATGCTCTGCTCCACCCTCTCCGGCGGAATATTTTTCGCGGATTCCGCGGTTGACGCAGGCTGGAGCAACGCCTGGCTGTACAGCCTCGCCTACAACGGCAGCACCATAGGCGCGGAGACGGTGCTCTGCGTTCTCGTATCCCTTCTGCCCCCGGTGAAGAAGGTGCTGGGACTGATGAAAAGCGAATAAGTCGCCGTAGTTCCCCATATAAATACCCCATGATGAACTACATCTGGGGTTTCCTTATACTGTGCGGCTTCGGGGCCTTTGCCTTGTCAGGCGACCCTGCCGCCTCGGTGGACGCCATGCTTTCCGGCGTGTCCGAGGCTCTGGAGCTTTGCCTCGCCCTCTGTCCCTCCTTCATGCTGTGGCTGGGGCTTATGAACGTTGCCAGGGAAGCGGGGCTTATGGAAAAGCTGAGCCGGGCGGCCCGGCCTCTGCTGAAGCGGCTCATGCCGGACTCGTCCGAGGCCATGGCTCCCATCACGCTCAACCTTGCGGCCAACTTTCTGGGCCTCGGCAGCGCGGCCACCCCCTTCGGCATCGAGGCTATGGCAGAGCTGCAAAAGGCCAACAGGCGCGGCAATGCCGCAAGCGACGATATGTGCATGTTCATCGCCCTGAATTCCTCCGCCGTGGAGCTGCTGCCCACAAGCGTCCTGGCATTGCGCGCCGCCGCGGGATCCACCGATCCGTACTGCGTGGTGCTGCCTACGTTTATTGCGTCGCTCGTATCCGCCTCCTGCGCGGTGCTGCTGTGCCTGCTGCTTAAAAGGAGGGCAACATGAGCTTTATACTGCCCGGCCTTATAGTTTTACTTCTTATATACGCCTATATAAAAAAGGCCGACGTGTATTCCGCCTTTATATCCGGCGCGCTGGAGGCGCTGCCCATGCTGTATAAGACCCTGCCCTCCATGTGCGCCATGATGGCGGCGCTGTCCATTTTGCGCAAAAGCGGCGCTATGGAGGCGTTCACCGGCGCTGTTTCACCTGCTCTGCAAAAGGCCGGAATGCCGGGGGAGCTGGTGCCTCTGTTCCTGCTGCGCCCATTTTCAGGAAGCGCCGCCCTCGCCATTCTTCGAGACATTTTCGATACCTGCGGGGCGGATTCCTTTGTGGGTGTAGCCGCAAGCGTCATGCTTGGCTCAACAGAGACGGTATTCTATACCGTTTCTGTATATCTGGGCTCAGCAGGTGTGACAAAGCCCAGATACTGCATAGCCGCTTCCCTGGGCGCAGCCATAGTCGGGGCTGCATCCGCCCTTGTGCTCGCCCGCATGGCGGGTGTATAATATATCAGTTGTGTAAGGGCAGCTTATAATGCCGCCCATACCGGAGGACAACATTTTGAGTATTAACATTAAAACCTACGGCTCCTTTGTAAAGCTGCCGGTAAACCATCTTGCGGGGCATACCGTAATCTCAATAGACGTGCTGCGCTCGTCCAGCTGCATAGTATGGGGCCTTGTGAACGGCGCAAGCAAGATAATCCCTGTAGACGACCTGGGCAGCGCCGTATCCATAGCCAGCCGCATGGGAGACTGCGTATTGGCCGGCGAGCGGGGTGCGGTGCTCATTCCCGGCTTTGACATAGGCAATTCCCCTGCGGAGTACACCGAGGCAAGGGTGGGCGGCAAGGCCGTTGTCATATCAACCACCAACGGCACCGGAGCCATCTGCAAATCCGAGTCCGCCTCCAATGTGCTCATAGGCTCCATGCTAAACTGCACCGCCGTAGCAAAGCGCGCGGTAGAATTGGGAAACGACGTCATACTCATGTGTGCAGGTACAGGCGGGGAGTTCTCCGCAGACGACATATACGCAGCCGGCGCCATTGCCTCCGCCATACAGACACTGACCGACGCGGAGCTCTGTGACCTTACCCGCGTCTCCTGTCTGGTATACGATCGCTGGAAGGAGGACCGGACCGAGCTTTCAAAGACAAAGCACTATAAGCGGCTGGTATCCCTGGGTCTGGAGAGCGACATAAATTTCTGCCTCACCCGGGATCTTACGGATATAGTTCCGGAGTACAAAAACGGCGTGATAGAGCTTTAAAAAGCCCCATTGTATTAAAATTCTAAGCTGTCAGGCTTCCCAAGCCCCGCCACTATTGCATCTGTCAATAAAAAGTAGATATGATGCGCATTCGCTTTTTCTTTTCCTTTTTACGCTCACAAATGCCAAGCTGATTTTAACATAAAAGTAAGGTAGACATCATGGTGGCTTTTCATGTGTCTACCTTTATATTACAGCTTCAGCTCCGAAGCGGAGCATGGGGTTTCCCATTGTACTTAAGGCGGCTGTAAAGCCGTTTCTTTTGATTAACTATTCTTCTGATTTATAGATTACGCTGTATTTTTCGCTACCCAGCGCTTCGGCTATGGACTCCAGATCCTTATCCATAAGCTCAAGGAGCGTGTCCTCCGCCTCATACCGCATACAGGTGCCGCAGGAGGAGCTGAGACTCCGGGGTACGGGGGAAAGCACCGCCGAGGCGGCGTGCCCTTTTACATTCTTCAGGCTGCGCATGGCGGCAAGGTGGGTATGGAAGGTGGCTATGTAGCTGGGCATGAAAAAAGCTCCTGAAAACTATTTGGTTAGGGTGAGACGGTAGTCGTCGCCCTCCTCGGCCACTGCCACGGCATAGCCTGCGCTCTCGGCAAAACGCTTTACGTTTTCCCGTGCGGAGTGGTTGTCTACCATGACTTCAAGCTTGGCGGGGGAGTTCTTGGCTATCTCCTTCTGGGTCATTAGCACCGGCATTGGGCATGCGAGACCTCTGGCGTCTATCATATCATTTCCTCCTGTAAAAGTACAATAATTCTTTCGCAGAAGTGAGCGAAGGTCACTTCTGCGAGTTTTTTTCGTGTCCTGGGGATATTATGCGCTGTTGCCGAAGAAGCGGCTTGGCGCCGCTTCTTCTTTTCCTGTCAGGTTTCTAAGGGTTATTCCTTGCTGGCCTTTACGTTGGCAAGGGTCACTATGAGGAGTACCACATAGCAGGCGATGACGGCTACAACGCCGTTTGCGCCGGGGCCCTTGGCGGAGGAGGCGGTGCCGAAGTTATGTGCAAGGGCAGCGCCGAATACAAAGCCGGTAACGGTGACTGCGGAGTCGGAATTGCCTTCGCCGGTAAGGATCAGCTGACGGAGGGGGCAGCCGCCAAGCAGCACGGAACCCCAGCCTACGATGCCCATGCCGAGGAAGTTCATGATGCCGTCGTTATGGGCGACAGGCTGATCGGCAAAGCCAAGGTTGAACTTGTGGAGGATCAGGTTGCCGATGAGGACGGTAACTATGACCGCCACGAAGCCGAGGGTGAGGTTCCACTGGTTGAACATGATGGTATCGCGTATGCCGCCTGCCATGCAGAAACGGCTGCGCTGTGCCAGAATACCCACTACGATACCGGCTGCAAGAGCAAGTATTATAGGGGCGTGCATGGAGCCGGGGCCCTCGGTGCTCTGGGCAAACAGGGCAGGGGCGAGGCCGGCCAGCACCAGCAGGATGACCATCAGTACAGGCATCCAGGCGCCGTCGATGCAGGGCTCAGCGTAGTTGCGCTTGAGGGAGAAGCCCTTCTTGAGGGCTATGGTACCTACAAAGATGCCAGCGATAAAGCCCACGAGGCCGACAACGGCGTTCAGGTCGCCGCCGCCTATGCGGATAACCATGCGCAGGGGGCAGCCCAGGAATACCAGAGCGCCTATCATTACACAGATGGCCAGAATGAAGCGGGTGAAGGGGGAAGAACCGCCGACGGCCTTCCATTCCTTCTTGATGAGGGCGGCTCCGGCAGCACCGGCGATGATGCCCACGATCTCAGGGCGCACATACTGTACGATTCCGGCGGAATGAAGCTTAAGGGCGCCGGCTATATCGCGCAGGAAGCAGGCGATGCAGAAGCCCATGTTGGCAGGGTTGCCGAAGGCTGTGAGCACCAGCGCCGCGATACCGACGATTACGCCGGTAAGCAATACGGGAAGATTCTTTTTCATAATAAATAATAACTCCTTTTGCTTTTTCACCTGTGGACAAAAGCCATAGGTGTGATAAACTGTATCTGAAAAGGGACTGCCCCCCTTATCAGCAAAATAAACTCTGCGAGGTAATAACTTATGTCCATATATCTCGACAACGGAGCGACCTCCTTCCCAAAGGCCCCAGGCGTGGGGGAAGCCATGCTGGACTATGTAAACAATATAGGCGCCAATGTAAACCGCTCCACCTACGAGGCCTCAAGCGAGGCCGAGATGGTGCTGATAGAGTGCCGCGAGCGGCTTTGCACGCTCTTTGGAACAGAGGACATCACCCACGCGGTGTTCACCCCCGGCATGACGGCGGGGCTGAACATGCTGCTCAAGGGCTTCCTCAGCCCCGGGGATCACGTTATAGTCAGCAGCCTTGAGCACAACGCCATGATGCGGCCCCTGCGCCAGCTTGAGGCTCAGGGGGTGGAGTTCTCAAGGATACCTGCCGACAGCCGCGGCATCACCGACCCAAAGGATATCCTGCCCCTTATCAGGCCCAATACAAGGCTTGTAGCCATAATGCACGCCTCAAACGTCTGCGGTACGCTGCTTCCCGTGAAGGAAATAAGCGATATATGCAGAGAGCGGGGGATGCCGGTAATACTGGACGCGGCCCAGACCGCCGGGCATTACCCGGTAAATATGAAGGAGCTGGGCTTATCGGCGCTGTGCGTTCCCGGCCATAAGGGGCTTCTGGGCCCCCAGGGCATAGGCGCGCTGATGCTTGATGAGGAGTTCGCAAAGCGGGTCGAGCCGCTGATCTCCGGTGGCACAGGCAGCGCCTCGGACAGCGAGCTGCTTCCGCCCTATATGCCCGACAGGTTCGAGTCCGGCACGCTGAATATCCCCGGGATATTCGGCCTCAACGCAGCGCTGGGCTTCATACTGGATAAGGGCGTCCAAGCCTTCCGCGCCCACGAGGAGAAGCTTACCGAACGCTTTATCGACGGGCTTGAGGGGCTGCCGCTCCGCCTTGCGGGTACCAAAGAAATAAGTAAACGGGTAGGCGTAATATCAATAGACTTTACCGGCCACGATAACGCGGAGGTAGCATACGAGCTGGACAAGCGGGGCATCATGACCCGCTGCGGGCTGCACTGCGCTCCCAGCGCCCATAAAACCCTGGGCACCTTCCCTCAGGGGACGGTGCGCTTCAGCATTGGCTATGCCAACACGGAGGGGGACATCGACAGGGCGCTCTCGGCAATAAAGGAGATAATTCTTTGATTTTCCCCAAGGCTCCTTATAGCAAAATTTTAACATGGCAGGTGTGCCTTTTCCACAGCCGCGGGAGCGATTTAAAGATTATTTTGAGATATTGCTAAAGCGATAAGGAAAAGCTATAAGGGTAAAGATATGATAAAAAAAGGAACGGCAAGTGATCTGCACCCCATTTGTTAGACATGTGATATAATGCTAACAAGTGGGGTGATTTCATATGGCAAAGAGTGGGACGGACAAAAAGTATACAGGCGAATTCAAGCAAATGGTTGTAGAAACCATGCGTAAAGA